>Ga0334890_1002601_pt1 | contig 20425 bp, 18 predicted proteins | sample GraSluR1_MG_3_FD_207220 | JGI IMG/M metagenome (GOLD analysis project Ga0334890, IMG submission 207220) | Sludge microbial communities from methane-producing bioreactor in Wageningen University, Netherlands - Granular Sludge_31_08-R1 | ecosystem: Engineered > Bioreactor > Anaerobic >... | reverse complement strand
TCGACGACGACATCGCGTGGCTGCCGAATCCAGACGCGGGCGCGCCGCCGGCGCTGCAGATGCGGTTGCAGCGCGACACCGACGGCGCGGGATTGCCGGTGCACGACGTGCTGGCCGCGATTTTTGGCGCGGCGCTGCCCGAACCGCGCTGGTGCGCCGTGACCCGGACTGGTCTCTACGGGCGCGACACTCGCGGGACATGGGTGTCGCCCTTCGAGACGATCATGATTCAGCGCGAACGCATTTGGCTGCGCGCGCACTTGAACGACTAACGTTGTCATCCGGATTAGGAAACGGATCCTATGCGCAAAGACATCATCATCAATTCGACCCCGCACGCGATCCGCGTGGCGATCCTCGAGAACGGCGAGGTGGTCGAGTTGATCGTCGAACGGGCTGACGCCCGGCGGATCGTGGGCAATCTCTACAAAGGCAAAGTCACCTCGGTCAAACCCGGCTTGCAGGCGGCGTTCGTGGACATCGGCCTGGAGAAAGCCGGATTCTTGCACGCCAGCGATGTCGTGCACGGCGGCACCGGCGAAGACGACGACGAGGACGACGAGCAAGACCATGGCGAGGACCATCGCCGCGGCCGCGGCGATCCGGTCCCCGACATCGCCGATATCCTGAAGGTCGGCGATGATATCGTCGTGCAGGTGACCAAGGAGCCCATCAGCACCAAAGGCCCTCGCCTGACGGCCGACATTTCGCTGCCCGGCCGCTATCTGGTGATGATGCCCAAAGGCCGGCACATCGGCGTCTCGCGCAAGATCGCCGATCGCCGTGAGCGGGTGCGCCTGAAACAGTTTCTCCAACAGCACCGGCCCGACAAGGGCGCGTTCATCATTCGCACGGCGGCCGAGGGTACGACCGAAGATGCGATCCGCAAGGACGTGCGTTACCTCGACAACCTGACCCGCCAGATCCGCGAGACGGCGCAGACGGCGGTCGCCCCCGCCTTGATCCACGAGGATGTGGGACTGGTCGTCAGCCTCGTACGCGACATTTTCAAGGAGGATGTCGAGGAACTCATCCTCGATGATAAAGACGACCAGCGCAAACTCGTCGAGTACGCCCGCACGTTCGCGCCGGAACTGGAGAAGCGCATCCGTCTGTACTCGGGCGACCTGCCGATCTTCGACCACTACGACATCGAGGCTGAACTGAAGAAGAGCCTGGAGAAACGGGTCTGGTTGAAGAAGGGCGGCTATCTGATCATCGAACCGACCGAAGCCTTGATCTCGATCGACGTCAACACGGGCCGCTTCACCGGCAAGTCCAGCCAGGAAGAGACGATCCTGCAGACCAATCTGCTGGCCGCCGCGGAGGTCGCGCGGCAATTGCGCCTGCGGGATGTCGGCGGCATCATCGTCATCGACTTCATCGATATGGAGAACGAGGCGAACAAGCGCCGGGTGCTGCTGGAACTGCGCAACAATCTCAAACGCGACCGCGCTCGCACCAAGGTCTTCCAGATCTCCGGTCTCGGCCTGATCGAGATGAGCCGCCAGCGCGTGCGGCCGTCTCTGCTCAGCCAGCTCAGCGATCCGTGCCCCTACTGCACGGGCACCGGCAAGGTGATGTCGCTGGAGACCCAGAGCAACAGCATCGAGCGGCTGGTCCACCGTATCGCAATCGTCACCAAGGAACGCCGTCTGCAGATCCAGGCCAACCCGCTGCTGGCCCTGTTTCTGCTGGAGGAGCGGTCGGAGCACTTCCGCGAGTTGTGCCGGACCTTCGACCTGGAAATCAACGTGATGGACGACGCGAGCTTGCATGTCGAGGAATTTCGCGTCATCTCGCTGGAGACCGAGAAGGATCTGATCGCCGAATTCGAGAGGAAGGCACGCGGACGGCGCGGCCGCTGAGTTTCCCGACGTCGGCCGTCAGGCAGGACGATGCTTGCGGCGTCCGGGCTAATGGCGTTTGCTGGCCCGCCGCAGGATGTCCTGTTCCTCGGGAGTCAGGCTCTTGAGCCCCTCGCGGGAGATCTTCTCGAGGATCTCGTCGACCCGCCGTAAATCTTGGCGCTTGGCGCCGCCGCCATTGCCCCCGCCCGAACGATCCGTGCCGCCGCCGCGCCGCGGGTTCGCCTGTCCGCCCAACAGTTTCAGGCGCAGGCGCGTGCGCCAGCGCACGAATTGGCGGTTGAGCTGGTCCAGCACGCCGGGTTTGCGTCCCTCGCGATAGGCGTCGCGCCGCTGCGGTTCGACATTCAGCGAGCGATAGGCGCCGCGGGCGCGGCCCTTGTGGGGCAACTGCGGCACCGCCGACAACCGCCCGCCGGTGAAGATCCACAGGAAGAGAAAACCGGCGACCATCCCGCCGAGGTGGGCCAGGTGCGCCACGTTGGCGCCGCCGATGCTCATGATCGACAGCAGGGCGAAGAGGATCACCACCAGAAACGCCGGCAGGGGAATGATCATGAAGACGAAGATCATCGCGCGCGGGAAGGCCAGGCCGAAGGCCAGCAAGAGGCCGAAGATCGCTCCCGAGGCTCCCACCATGGGACTGTAGGCGGCGAGACCCGTCAGCGAGAAAGCGCCGTGCAGGACGGCGCCGCCGATCCCGCAGGCGAAGTAGAACCAAGTAAATGTGCGCGTGCCCCAGTACAGTTCCATCTGCCGGCCGAAGAAGAACAGGCCGATCATGTTGAAGAACAGATGGCGCAGGTCGCCGTGGAGAAACATGTAGGACACGAAACGCCAGATCTGTAGCTTGCGGACGGCCCAGTGGGGGATGAATGAGAACCAGGCGCCGAGCGGATCGATACGGCCCAATTCGATGGTCAACAATTGCAGCACGAATACGGCCAGGTTGGCCAGCAGCAACAGGAAGACCGCCGGCGGCACGCCGATACGGGAACCATAACCGCCTAGTCGGCGCCAGCCGTCACCTCTCACGTCGATCGCTCCCTGGAAATCCAAACAGTTGCCGCGCGTTGCCCGATATCGAGACCACAGAGTAACCCTTGGTGCCGGTTCAAGGCAAGGCGGCGGTGCCTTTTCGCGGTCCGCCGCTCAGGGCGCCGGATAGCTCGGGTCCCAGCTCGCCGCCGCCACGGGCGCCAGCAGTTGATCGCCGGCCAAGTCCAGTTCGGCGTTGATCGCCGCCAAGAACGCATTGGCCGCCAGGCTCTGGCCGCGGCTGTTCAGGTGCAATCCGTCCAGCGAGATGATGGTGGTCGCCGCGGCTTGCGCCACGGTCATGCCCTGCTGCAGCAGGAAGACGAAGTGCGTGGTCGCCGCAGCAGGCTGCGCGGCCAGTAGGCCCGCGATATCCGCGACGGTAAAGCCGTACGTGGCGGCCAGGTCGGCGATGGCGGCGTTGTACCCCAGGACCGCTGACTCGACGACCGCGGTTTCGGCGGCGGTCAGCGTGGCGTCGGCTGCCAGCGGGCCGGCGAACCCGCTCTGCACGGCAGCCAGCGCGGGGAACAGGACGAATGACACGTCGGTCTCGACGGTGGGAAATTCGCTGCCGACCAGGGCGTCGAAGACGCCCTTGGGGATGAAGTACGGCAGGGCCAGGATTTGCGGCACATTGCCGATCACGAGCCGCGGCGTGTAGCCGTAGCGCGCGGTGACCCCGTCCACCAGACGCTCGAGGATATAGGCGAGGGCGGCGGCGAAATCAGCCGGCGCGATGAGGTTGTCCCCGATCGCTGGCTGGCCGTTCGCGGCGGCGCCGATCGCTTCGCCGACTCCCAGCCAGACCGTCGCGAGGGTCGGACCCTGGGCGATCGCCTGATCGACCATGGCCACGTCGCCGAACGCCGGGTTGCGCAGCACCACCGCGAAGAAGGGATTGCCCGGCGGCTGGCTGGTGGCGCCATCGAACGCCGCGACGACATCGGGCAACGTGGCGCCCGGCACGGCGAGATTGTGATAGGGTGTCGGATACGCCTGGACCGGCAGCAGCGATTCGGCCACCTCGGCTGCGGGTGTGCTCCCGGCCAACGCGATGGCGGTCCCGTTCCAGCACAGCACGCCGGCGACGACGCTGGGGTCGGGCAGTCGGGTTCCGCCGATGCCCGGCCAGGCGACCAGCGGTTGCGCGAACCACCGCGAGCCGCCGGGCGCGGGCGTGTAGCCGAGCCGGCCGGCGATCTGAGCCGGGTAGCTCGCGAGCTGGCCGGCTGCGATCAGCCCGTTGTCCATGTAGCCGGCGGTCGACGCGTCGCCGATGGCCACGTAATGCGCCAGGGCGTCCGGCCCTGTTGGCTGGGCGACCGCCAGCGCGGTCGGACCGGGCTCGTCCGGGCTGCAGCCGTTGCCGAAACCGGCCAGCGAGACGGCGCCGGCGGCGAGCAACGCTGTCACGCGCGAGGATATGATGCGCATGCGGCGCTCCCTGGGTGAACCCGAGCCATCACGGATGATCCGGGTCAGTAGTGGTAGCCGACGCCGAAGGCCAGGATATGGGCCAGCGAGCTATAGGTGCCGGCTTCCATGGTCTTGAGGATGACGGACTGCGGATCGTCCCGCTCGCCGGCGAAGATCGCCGGCCCGCCGTTCTCGAGATTGTTGCGCTCTTCGTTGTGCACGAGCATGTAGCTGGCGGTCAGTCGCCAGGGGCCGCGGCGGTACTGCACGCCGCCGGACCAGTCGTGGCGGTCGCTGTCCGGCAGCAAGGGTCCCATGCTGGCCCCCGGCTGCGGCGTCCGGTCTCGGGCGTAACCCGCGAGCAGTTTCCACCGGGGCGCCAGGTCGAAATCCAGACCCAATCGCCATTGCCAGCGATCCTCGTAGTGCTCGGGAATCACCGTCGAAAGACTGCCGGTCGGATCGGGCGAAAAACGCAGATCCAGCTCGGCGAACTTCGACCAGCCGAAATGGACCGCGTCGACCTCGATCAGCAGGCGTGGATGCACCCGGCAGGCCGCGCCCAGACTCAGGATGTGGGGCAGATCCAGTTCGGTGGCTAGCCGGTAAGTGCGACGGCCCGGCGTGCCCGCGAGCTCGTCCAGCGTCTGGTCGACGGCCGCGATCAGCGCGTCAGGGGCGATATTCGTCAGTTCGCCGTCCTGGTTCTTGTAGCGCATCGTCTTGTGGTGGTGGTACATCAAGCCTAGGGACCAACGCCCGTTCGGACGGTACATCACGCCCGCGGAAGGCGTTACGTTCAACTTGCTGGACCCCTGCAAACGAACGTCGACGACGTTGACCAGCTCGTTGTTGCCGCCGAATGCCAGGCCTTTGAAGCGGCTCAGCTCGATCTGCTGCCAGGCGATATCGGCGCCGAGCCCCACCGCCAGTTGGTCGGAAATCCGGTAGCAGACGGCCGGGATGACGTAGATCGTGGCCAGATCGACATCGTAGCTCGTGAACCGGCCGGTCCAGGTCTGAGGGTCCCGCCATTCGACGCCCAGGCCGAACGGGGCGCAGACTCCGAGGCCATAGGCCAGTTTGCCGGCCGGGTTGAAAACCGCGCCGCCGCCGGGGATCGGGAACGACTGGGTGACCGTCTCGCCGGTTGCCGCCGGCACCGGCGGCGTGGCCCGCCGGAAGCGCATGCGAGGCATCACCGGCATCAGGTTCGCATCGATCACGGTCGGGGCCATGAAGCCGAGCGCCGCGACGTTGTAGAACGGCGCCGAGCCGTCGTCGACCGACGCCGTGACCGCACAACCCATGCCGGTGGCCCGGGCGCTGGCCTCGTAGATGCTGAACCCGCCGGCGCCGACCGGTCCAGCGCCGGCCAGACCGAGGCACCCCGCAAGTGCGATCCGCAGGATCAGGCAGCGCATGATTCCTCCTTGGCGCCGGCGGCCGGTCCGGATCGACCAGCCCTTGGCAACCGGCGCATCGCGGTGCATCATCCGGCATACTATCTCGCCAGCGAAAACGGAGCGGCCGCGATGCTTGTGATCACCGATCTCGGCGCCTCTGACTTCGACCCGCTAGCCTCACTCGTGGAGGCCCGCCGCGTCAAGCTCGGGTTGACCCCCGCCGAGGATGAAGCCGTCATTCTGCTGCGGGAGCTGTTCCCGCGCGCTCGATCGCTGAACACCGCCGCGATGGCGGCGGACCGCGCGCCGGCCGGTTGGTTGGCCCTGGCCGTGGCGGCCGAGACCGACGCCTCGCAGTACGATGCGCTGGCGGCGGTCGCGCGCCGGCCGGCCGCGTTGCCCGGGCCGATCGCCGCCATCGCCTTGGCCGGCCGTAACTTCCACGGCAATCGCGGCCGGCCGTGGTCGGCTCCGCGCGGCAACCTGCACCTGAGCTGCTGCCTGCCGGTCGACCTGGACCTCGCGCGCAGTGCAGCGGCGTTGCCGGCGACGGCGGCGGTGGCGGTCTGCGATGCGCTGGTGCAATGCGCGCCGGATCTCGAGCCACGCTTGAAATGGGTCAATGACGTGCTGCTCGCCGGTGCCAAGGTGGCGGGCGTGCTCGCAGCGGCGCAGACACGCGGCTCGCGTGTGCTGGCCCTGACCTTCGGTATCGGCGTGAACGTCGCGGTGACGCCGGAGGTGGCACCCACCGTGTTCGTGCCGCGGGTGACCTGCCTGCATGCGCACGCGGCGGGAAGCCAGGTCACCGTCGGCGGCCTCACCTTGGCGCTGCTGGCTGCGTTGGGAGCGCGGGTGGCGCAACTTGCGCGGGAAGGCCCCGAACCGGTGATCGCGGCCTACCGGCAAAGCTGCGGCGATATCGGGCGGCGCGTCGGCGTCTGGGCGGAGGGGCTGCCGGATGCGGCTGACCTCGCTCAGTTGCCGCCGCCGCTGGCGACCGGCCGGGTTTTGGCGCTCGCCGGCGATCTCGCGCTCGTCGTGGACGGTGCGCCGGAGCCGTTGCGCAACGGTCGGCTCGCCTACCTCGACTGACCGGTGCGTTCGCAAGGGACGCCGGGCCGGGAACCTGTTTCGCGGCCGTCCGTTTGTCTGCGCATGCCGGCTCTTTCGGTTTCCCGCCGGCCAGCGTGGGTCTGGCCGGCCAGCTGCAGCGGTGCCCTTCTGGCGCTGCTGCTCTTGTTGCTGGTGCCGGCGCCGTGGTGGCGCGCGCTCTGGTCACTCCAGTCGCTGCGGGCGTTGCCGGCGCGCGAGCGGGCGGCCGATTTCGTCGTGCTCGATGTGCCGCCGGTGCGGCCGCCGCCGCCGATCGCGGCCGCTCCGGACGAGTCGGACTCGCCGGCCGCGCTGGAGCGGCTCTGGCAACGGGATCCCGACTGGTGGGAAGCGGCCTGGCGTGGTCGGCTGATCGTGGACCAGCGACCAGCGCCGAGCGTGTCCGATACGCTGCTGCCGGCGCCCCTGCTCGCCCTGTTGGGTTCGCGCGCGGCGGTCGAACTCGTCTTGGCCATGCCCGACAGTGCGGTGACCGCGCGCCTGTGGTGGCTGGTCCAACAGGAACGCCTGACCTACAACGACCTCGACGGCATATTCACCGCGATCGCCCGGGCCCGAGCCTACGCCGATCTGAAGAGCCGCGAAGCGGCGATGTACGGCGAGTTCATGTTCGAGACCGTGCCCGTGACTAAATGAGATCGTCTCCGGCGGCGATGCTTGCGGGCCGGCGGGACGGCGCTAGTTTAACCCGCGACCCCGGCACGAACGTTCCAGGCGGCAACGCTCGAAAGGCAGCACGATGACCGACCTCGCCGGCAAGCGGTGTATTCCTTGCAGCGGGAGCACGCCGCCGCTGACCAGACCTCAGATCAAGGCCTTGCTGGACCAGGTCCCGGAGTGGGAGGCCATCCTGGACCATCACCTGCGGCGGGTGTTTCGCTTTCCAGATTTCCAGTCGGCCTTGCAATTCGTGAACCGGATCGGCGCCGTGGCCGAAGCCGAAGCGCACCATCCGAGCATCAGTTTCACTTGGGGTCGCGTCGAAGTCGAGATCTGGACGCACAAGATCGACGGTCTGAGCGAAGCCGATTTCGTCCTGGCCGCCAAGATCGACGCGTTGCCGCGCGGCTAAGCTCTGTCGCCAAGGCTCGGATCTTGTCGGCGGGACCGGCGGCGACCGCCGCCGGCGATCGTCCGTTGACGCAGCCGGCGCCGCGTTCCAGAATGCCGCAGCGGGCGGCGCCGCCGCGCCGTCCAGCCGCGCCGCAACGACGACAGCGAGCGAGGTCGGACGATGCCGCAGTTGTTTCGCCAGCGCAGGGGAAAGCTCGGCGCCGCGCCCGGGACAGTCGAGTTCCTCGGACCGCCGCGGATCGACCGCACGCGCCTGCAAGCCATGGCGTATTCGCCGGACCAGTTCACCGAGCGCGAACTCGCGAGTATCGATCCGTTCCTCGACGGCACGATCGCCGGCGGCTGCCGCTGGCTGAACGTCGACGGCTTGCACGACACGGCCAACCTGCAGCGTCTCGGCGATCGCTTCGGACTGCACCCCCTGGTGCAGGAGGACATCGTCAGCCCGCACCAGCGTCCCAAGCTCGAGGACTACGAGGACTACCTGTACACCGTCTGCCAGATGATCACGTTCGACGAGCCAACCGGCCGCTGCCTTTCCGAACAGGTCAGCCTGGTGGTCGGTCCGGATTGGGTGCTCACCTTTCAGGAAGTGCCCGGCGACGTCTTCGACGGCGTTCGCCACCGGCTGCGGCAGGGAAAGGGCCGCTTGCGCGGCGGCGGTTCGGCCTACCTGGCTTATGCGTTGCTCGATGCGGTGGTCGACAGCTACTTCGTGGTGATCGAGCAGATGGGACTGCGGATCGAACAAATCGAGGAACGGCTGCTCGCCAAGCCGGACGCCGAGCAACTGGCCGCGGTCCACGCGCTCAAACGCGAGATGATCCACCTGCGCCGCGCCGTCTGGCCCCTGCGCGAGGTGGTGGGCGCGCTCGAACGCGGCGAGTCGAAGCTGGTGCCCAAAAGCGTTCGCCTCTTCTATCGGGACCTGTACGACCACATCATTCAGGCGGCCGAAGCGGTGGAGACGTATCGCGACATTCTGACCGGCCTGCAAGACCTCTACCTCTCCAGCGTCAGCAATCGGATGAACGAGGTCATCAAGGTTCTGACGATCATCGGCACGTTGTTCATCCCGTTGACGTTCCTGGTCGGCGTCTATGGCATGAACTTCAAGTACATGCCGGAGTTGGGTTGGAAGTGGAGCTATCCGCTGTTCTGGTTGATCTGCCTCGGCGCCGTCGGCGGCATGCTGGCCTGGCTCAAGCGTCGCGGTTGGCTATGACGCGCGCGGCGAGTGCGTGCTCCGGCGGCCGGCGCTTTGACGCCAGACATCGATGCTGAACAGACCCAGCGCGCACCATATCAAGCTGAAGCTCATGAGTTGCGTGCGATTGAACGGCTCGCCGTAGACCACAACGGCCAGCAGAAACTGGAGCGTCGGCGCTGCATATTGCAGGAAGCCGAGGGTCGCGTAACGCAAACGGCGCGCGGCGTTGGCGAACCACACCAAGGGCAACGCCGTCACCAGGCCGCTGGCGGCCAGCAGCAGATCGCCGCTGCGGCTCCCATGGCCGAAGACGAGCCGCTGGTCGATGGCCCAGACCGTCAGAGCGACGCCGGCGGCCGGCGCCAGCAGCGCGGTTTCGATCGCCAAGCCGGCCATGCCCCCGATCGGCGCTACCTTGCGCAAGAGCCCGTACAGCGAGAAGCTGACGGCAAGAACCAACGACACCAGCGGCAAACTGCCCAGCCGCACGGCCAGCAGCGCGACCCCGGCGCCGGCCAATCCCAGGCTTGCCCATTGCAGCGGCCGCAAGCGTTCGCGCAGCAGCAGCATGCCGAGCGCGACATTCATCAGCGGATTGATGAAGTAGCCGAGGCTCGCCTCCAGCACCCGCTGGTTGGCGACAGCCCAGATGTAGATGAACCAGTTCAAGCCCACCAGCAGCGTCGTTGCCGCCAGGATCAACAGCACGCGCCGCTCGTGCGCGGCTCGCCAGACGGCGGCCAGTTCGCCGCGCCGGGCCAGCAGAACGACGAGCAAGAGCAGCGACCACAGAATCCGGTGGACGAGCACTTCCGGCGGCGGCACATGCGTCAGCGCCTTGAAATAGAGGGGGCTCAGGCCCCACCAGACGTAGGCGGCGAGACCGTAGAGGACTCCCTGCAGGCTGCGGCGGTCGTCGATCATGGTGTCCTGACGGATGTGGAGTCGGCGCTGGCGAGGCCGCGCTGTCGGCCTGGGCTCAGGTCCGGCCGCGGGAGGTTGGCGCCGCTGGCGTCCCCTACGGGGTTCGAACCCGTGTCGCCGCCGTGAAAGGGCGGTGTCCTGACCACTAGACGAAGGGGACGCCCGAGCGCGGAAAACTACCCGCAAGTTCGGGTCCTGTCAAACCGGGGCTGCGGTCTCCTTGAAAAGCAGCGCAGAGGTCCGGCAGCCGCAGGCGAAGTTGCGGATCTCGAGTTTCTCATTGGGACTATGGATATTGTCGGTGGACAACCCATACCCCAGCAGCAGCACCGGCACCTGCAGACACCGCTGGAACGTGCCGACGATGGGAATCGATCCGCCCTCGCGAATGAAGACCGGCTGCGCCTCGAACCCGGCGGCCAGTGCGCGCAACCCCGCTTGCATCAGCGGCGCGTCGCGCTCGATCAGCACCGGGTCGGCGTTGTGCAGATTCACGACCTCGCACTGCACGCCCGGCGGGCAGATCGACTCGACGTAGCGTTGGAAGGCCGCGGCGATCGCGGCGGGTCGTTGCTTCGGCACCAGGCGCATCGAGACTTTGGCCACCGCGGTCGCCGGGATGATCGTCTTAGCGCCCTCGCCGCCGTAGCCGCTGCTCAGTCCGTTGACGTCGCAGGTCGGCCGGGCCCACATGCGCTCGAGCGTGGTGTAGCCGCGCTCACCGAAGGGACCGGGCGCGCCGGTTTCCTCGCGGAGCACGTCATCGGTGTAGTTCAGCGCGGCGAACGCGGCGCGTTCGGCGGCGTCAAGATCCAGGACGTCATCGTAGAATCCGGGCACGCGGCAGCGACCGTCGCCATCTTTCAATTGAGCCACGATCTCGCAGATGGCGTTGCCGGGATTCTGGACCGTGCCGCCGAAGCTGCCCGAATGCAGGTCGGCTGCCGGCCCGCGCAACCGGATCTCGAAGTAACTGAGGCCTTTCAGCGAGTAACAGACAGCCGGTGTTTCGGCGTTGTACAAGGTCGTATCGCTGATCACGACCGCGTCGCAGGCGAGCCGCTTGCGGTTGGCGTCGGTGAATCGCTCGAGACCATGCCCGCCGCATTCCTCTTCGCCCTCGATGATGAACTTGACATTGACCGGCAGGGGCAAGTTCTGCCTGACGTACGCCTCCACCGCCTTCAGATGGCAATAGACTTGGCCTTTGTCGTCGCTGGCGCCGCGCGCGTAGATCCTGCCGTCGCGCAGAAGAGGCTCGAACGGCGGCTGTTGCCACAAATCGAGCGGAACGACCGGTTGGACATCGTAGTGGCCATAGAACAGAAGCGTCTTGCGGTCGGGCCGTTGTTCGCTCTCGGCGTAGACCAGCGGGTGGCCGCCGGTCTCGATGATCTCGGTCGCCAGGCCGAGGTCGCGCAATTCGTCGGCGGCAAACGCGGCGGCTCGCCGCACGTCGTCGCGGTGCTCGGCGACCGAACTGATCGACGGGATGCGCAGCCAGTCGCATAACTGCTCGAGATGGCGTTGCTGGTGTTCGGCCAAGTACGCCAGGACCCGGTTGGTGCTCATCACGAAAAACCCCCTGAAAGCGGGCCGGAAAGGCCCCAGCGACGGGTTGCGCGGGATTGCGTAAGGCCAAACTTATGCTTGACAGTGTAGCATGTCGAGACGATTGTGTGCCGGCACGCGAAAGGCTGCTATCATGCCGACAGCGGCTTGATTTGCGAGACGGAGCCCTGCAGCGGCTGTTTGCCCGACCGGGCCGCAGGCGCGCCACGAAGACCCAAGCGCTAGGGAGGACCCCTCATGGCAGATCTGATTATCAGCAAGAGCAAGACCAAGGAAGCCGTCAAGGAATGCAACGTCAGCGGCGAGTTTTATGATGCCCTGGACGCCAAGGTTCGCGAACTGATCAAGACCGCGGAGAAGCGCGCGCTGGCCAATGGCCGCAAGACGGTGCGCCCCCAGGATCTGTAGTCTGCCGCCTGCAGGCGGAATGATGTCGCACCTGCCGGGTTCGCGGCACTCCGGATAGTCAGCGGCTTGCGAGGACCGCGCCGAAGCGTCTGGTGTTCGTAGCGACGACTGGCGGCCCGTCGGCCGGTATCGACTCGCAGTGAATCGCGCGCGGGGTCCCTCAACGCAGGGGCCCCGCGCGCTATTGTGCGCCGCGCTGCGGTACCGGCGGGATCCGCGGCCGCGGCGACAACCATGCCCGGTGCCGTCAACAACCGTCGACACCCGCATCGCGTTCTCTTGGCGCCGGCCGGCTGCTGCTGCGGCGCCGCTCGGCTTGCCGGTGCGGGTCCGGTGATTGCCTGTCCGGCGGCGGAGGTGGTGCATGGGCACCGTTGTCCGCACTGGTGGGCTGCAGGGTATCGATGGCTGTCAGGTCAACGTCGAGGTGGATCTCTGTCGAGGTCTGCCCGCGTTCCATCTGGTGGGCTTGCCGAACACCGCCGTACGCGAGAGCCGCGAGCGGGTGCTGGCGGCCGTGCGCAACAGCGGCTATCGACTGCCGGCGGGCCGCGTGACGGTGAATCTGGCGCCGGCCGACGTGCGCAAGGAGGGTTCCGGCCACGACCTGGCCATCGCGGTGGCGGTCGTCGCGGCCGAGCGCGCGCGGCTCGGCGAGACCGTCCCCGGTCCGGAACGGGGGGTGCTGCTGGGCGAACTCTCGTTGTTCGGCGAGGTGCGTCCGGTGCGGGGATTGTTGCCGATCGTCCTGGATGTGCGGTCGCGCGGCGGCACGACGGTCGCCGTTCCCGCCGGACAGGCCTGGGAAGCGCGCCTGGTGCCGGGAATCGAGGTCGTGGCCGTGCGATCGCTGCGAGAGGCGGTCGACTGGTACCTGCGCGGAACCGCGCCGGCGGCCGAGCGTCCGGAGCGCGAAGACCGCGGCCGGACCGACGGCCGCCATCGGGACCTCGAGACGCCGGCCCGGCTGCGACCGCTGCAGCTCGGCCATCTGGCGCAGCAACCGTTGGCCTGCCGCGCCGCGATTGTGGCTGCTGCCGGCCGCCATCATCTCCTGCTGCTTGGACCGCCTGGCGCGGGGAAGACCCGGCTGGCGCACTTGCTCTGGCATCTTCTGCCGGAACTGACGCCGGAGGAAGCATTGGCGGTCACGCGCATCCACAGCGCCGCCGGCCTTTTGACCACCGCGGGTTTGGTCCGGCGGCCGCCGCTGCGCGCGCCGCATCATACGATCACCACGGCCGGCTTGCTGGGCGGCGGCGCGCGCCTGCGGCCCGGTGAAGTGACGTTGGCCCATCGCGGGATCCTACTACTCGACGAGCTGCCAGAATTCGGCAGCCAAACGCTCGACGCCTTGCGCGAGCCGTTGACCGAGGGGGTCGTGCGCATCGCGCGCAATGCGGGCCACTGCGCGTTTCCAGCCTCGTTCCAGCTCGTGGCGACAGCCAACGCCTGCCGTTGTGGATTCGTGGGCAGCCGCGTCCGCGCGTGCACGTGCGCCGCGACCGATCGCGCTCGGTATCGCGCCAGGTTGTCCGGGCCTTTGCGCGATCGATTCGATCTTACCGTGGAAATGGGGGACGGCCAGTCCGCGCCGTTGCTAGCGCCGGTCGGACAGGATCCGGCCGGCGGTTCGGCCCAGGCCTGTCTGCATGAGGCGCGGCGTTTGCTCGGCGAATTCCGCCCGCCGCCTGCCGCCTGGCCGCTCGCCCGGCGCATTCGCGGCCACGGTCTGGATCAAGCGGCTGTCGACGTGCTCGAACGCAGTCGGGTGCCGCTGGGACTGTCCATTCGCGGCGTGCTGCGGGCATGCCGTGTCGCGCGGACCATCGCGGCGCTGGACGGGCGCCGCGAGGTCATCGCCGCCGATGTGCAGGAGGCGGTCCAATACCGATACGAAGCCCTTGGTCAGGACGATGCGTGAGCAACGGACCGCAGCCGGCAGGACCGTCGATAGCCGGCGCCCGGCGAAGCGAAGCGCGGCCGCGCCGCCCGCAGGATCAGAAATTGACCGCGAAGCCGACTTGCCAGGTCAATCCGCTCATGGTGGTTTTGCGGTAAGATTCGACCCGACGATAATTGCCGAAATCGTCGAAACGATAGACAGGAATGAGAACCGTGCCGTCGTCACGGCTGTCGAAGACAGCGGCCGGCTCGAACTCGATGGTATGGCGGTGGTAGAGGATCTCGCCGCGCAACGTGATCAGCTTGTCGGCAATGAAGTTGACGCCAAGGCCAGCGTTGATATTGATGCTGGTTGCCGGATCATCGATGTAATCGGTGTCGAGGTTGTAGTAGGCGTAGCCCAGACCGCCGGTGATGTAGGGATGGAAGCGCCCGCGGCCGTCGCCGTCCAGATTGAACGGATACAAGACGCCGTTGAGGTTGCCTAAAAACACCAGCGTCGAACGATTCTGCGGGTCGTAAACGCCGATCGTCTCCAGCTCTTCCGGGGCGTTGTCTCCGATCGGAGCGACCCGGTGAGGGTTGGCGATCGAGCCGCGCATCTCGGAGAAGGTCATGCCGAGCTGAGTTTCCAGGCCCAGCCAAGCGGTCAGGTGATACCCCAGGCGCAGGATCGGGTTGAAGGCCGACTGGCTGACAAGCTCGACATCGCCGTAATAAAGATGCTCGTTCGTCGTCTTGTAGACGATCTTGTCGTATTGCAACAGCCGTTTCTCCATGAGGAAATAGCCAAGGGTCAGCGTCAGATCCCAAGAACCGGGTTCGATGGCGGGGATATAGGCTTCGACGGGCGCAGCGTCCTCGGCGACCTCTTCGGTAACGCTCTCGCCGACGACGAGATTGAAGACCTTTTCTTCCGGTTGGTTCTGGGCCGACGCGAGACCACTGATCAGGAGGATGGCAACGCTGCAAAAAAAGACGAACTGCTTGGCCATGGACGTGCTCCCGTCGGAACTGACCCGGTTTTTTGGCATCAACGCGAAGACCAGGGGCAACGGAGCGCATACCGGTGGCTCGCGGCTGTCGCTGCTCCGTACTTAAAATCAGGTTCGCGGCCGGGAGTGTCAACTGGAACTTAATTTCAGGCAGGATCGCGGCTTGCGCCCGGCGTCGCGAGATAGCGGACCTCCTCTTCCAGTGTCTCGTTGAACCTCTCGCGTACCGCTTCTTTCATGCGCGCGGCCAGGCGCAGGACGTCGCACGAACTCGCGCCGCCGGTATTGACGATGATGTTGGCATGGCGGGAGAACACCGCGGCGCCTCCCTCGCGCATGGCTTTCGCGCCAGCGGCCTCCAGGAGCTCGCCGGCGGATCGCCGGCGTCCGCCCGGCTCGCGCGGCGGGAGGTTCTTGAAGTAACTGCCTGCACTCGGTTGGCGCCATGGGTGCTTGCGGCGGCGGTCTGCGAGATGCTCGGCCCGGCGTTGCCCCGCGGCCGCCGCGTCGCCGCGCGTCAGCGCCAACACGAGTTCCAGGACGACGTCGCCACGGTCTTTGAGTGCGGAGTTTCGATAGGAGAACGCAAAATCCTCGGGGCCCAGCACCGCCTGGCGCCCGTCCGCCCGCAGCACCGTGGCCTCGGCGAGGAACTCGCCGACTTCGTGTCCATAACAGCCGGCGTTGCCCACGAGAGCGCCGCCGACGGTGCCCGGGATTCCCGACGCGAACTCCAGGCCTGTCAATCCGAGGCGCAGAGTTTCGACGATGAGAGCGTCGAAATCCCATCCGGCGCCGACCCGTACGGCGTCCTGCCGCACTTCGAACCCTCGCGTCTGCACCCACAAGACAAGCCCGTCATAGCCGCTGTCGTCGGCCAGGATGTTGCTGCCGCCGCCGAGGCAGGTCCACGGCAAACGGTGCTGGTCGGACAGCTCCAGGAACCTTTGCGCCGCGTCGACGTTCTGCACCGGGCAAACCAGACCGGCAGGGCCGCCGATGCGCAGGGTCGTCAGCTCGGACAGGGGACAGCGGACGAGCACACCGCCGGCGGCTGCGGGCAGGCGGCGCGCCAGTTCCTGCCAATCCCGTCGCGTCGCTGGTTTCGGTGTGGTCATGCGTTCTCTTTGGGTCGGGCGCGGCGCCGGCGTCACGGCCGGCCGGTCGCCGCGAGCCAGACTTGCCTTGTGGCCTGGACACGGTAGATTCAAGCTGGGCGTCCGGCCCGTAACCAGAGGCCGGGCCTGGTCTATGGTCGCGTCCTGAGCAGACTGGATCAAGGTTCGATTGTGACCGATCGCAAGCTTCTGCGGGCAGCCTTCTGCCTCTCGCTGGTTTTGCACGGCGTTCTGGCCGTTCTGACCTGGCAGATCGAGTTCCTGCCCACCTGGACGCCGTCGGCTCGGGCCGCCGAACCGACCGTCGAACTGATCTTGGTACCGGACCCCGCACCGTCCGCCGATCAGACCGCGGACCAGCCGCGTCAATATACCGAGATTCCCGATCGCCTGGCCGCCGAACGCCCGGACCGCGCCGATTTCCTTGCGATGCGAGACAGCCGAGCCGCCGACCGCTTGCCGGGCGGGCAGGCCGGCGACCAGCCGGGGACCGAGCGCGACGGGGAGTTCCCGCAGGTCGCGGTCGATCCGGAGAACCTGGCCGGCGCTGAGGGCGTGACGGTCGAAGCGCCGACCTTTTTACCGCAGTCGCCGTCGCCGCGGCCGGCGGAACGTTCGCGGCAGGATCTGGCGCCGCCGCCAGGCGCCGAGGTGTCGCCGCACGGCGAGCAAGCCATCGCGGATCGCGCCGATCCCGAAGTGCCGGCGGCCGCGGACCGGACCAGTGACGGAACGCAGCGCGCCGATTTCGAAGATTGGGTCGCTGAGCAACAGGTGCCGTCGTTGCTCAAGGAGGGACGCCAGCAAGCGCCCGGCGATCGAGGCTTCGATTTTCGGCAGCTCGAGCAAAGTCGTGTCGGCACCAACGTCAACCTGGACGGCGACTTCTCGCTGAACACGTACGAATGGAATTTCGCCCCCTGGATGCGGCGCTTCGCCAGCGACCTGCACCGGTCCTGGATCGCTCCCTATGCATATCGGCTCGGGATCATCGACGGATACACGCGCATTCGCCTGGTCGTCGAGCGCGACGGTCGCCCCAGCCGCCTGGACGTGTTGGAACGCCAAGGGCACGAATCCCTGCACACCGCCTCGGTGGCGGCCCTGCAGGCGTTCGCTCCCTATGCGCCGCTGCCGCCGGACTTCCCCGAAGATCACCTTGTGATCCTTTTAGGGCTGCACTATCCTGCATGGAAGCGGTGAACTCCCTGCACGTCGCCGGCGATCGGGAGCGCCGGTTTTTTCTTGGCTGATCTTGATATCGCCGGCTGCTTGACGGACCACGGCTGATTGTCAGACCATTGGCGGATCTGCGCGGGACTTGGACAATTCCGCGGGGTCGCCGCTACAGAGGGAACGTGGCCAGATGTGGGACTTGATCCTCGCGGGACGTTACTTGATGATCCCCATCGCGTTGTGTTCGCTGGTGGGGCTGGCGGTGTTCTTCGAGCGCCTGTTCGTGTTGCGGCACGGCCGCATCGTCGTTCCCGAGTTGGTCAGCACGGTGGAGACCCTGCCGCGCGCCAGCGATTTCTCGGTGGCCTACGCCGTCTGTGACCGGCACCCTGGGCCTTTCGCCAACCTGGTGCGGGCCGGCTTGGACAACGCGGACAATGCGTGGGAGATCACGCGCGACGTCCTGCAGGAAACGGGCCGCCAGGAAGGCGTGCGGCTCTTGCGGAACCTGCGAGTGCTCGAGACCATTGCGGCGGTGGCGCCGCTGCTGGGTCTGCTCGGCACCGTGGTCGGGATGATTCGCGTCTTTGCCGTCGTCTCGCAGGCAGGACTGGGCAATCCCGAGGTCCTTTCCAGCGGTATCAGTGAAGCCATGGTCACGACCGCGGCGGGCCTGATCGTCGGCATTCCGGCGCTGGTGGGATACAACTGGCTCGAGAGTCGGGCGCAGGGCATCGTCTTCGAACTCGAGGTCTACGCGACGCGCATGCTCGATACGCTGCGGTCGCGCAGGCAGCGCCTCGGCGCAGGAGCGGTCTAGTCATGCAATTCCTGCCCTCCAGGCAAGGGCGCGGAATCATGATCAACATCACGTCCCTGATCGATGTGATGTTCCTGCTGCTGATTTTCTTCATGGTATCGAGCACGTTCCGGGACCAACCTGCCATCGAGCTCACGTTGCCGCGTTCGTCCGTGGCGGAAGACGTCGCGGTCGCGCCGACTGTCGTCTACCTGACGCGCGACGGCCGGATCTATCTGGATAGTGAGGTGGTCGGGCGCGAGCAGCTGCGCCAGAATTTGCGCCGGTTGCAGGCGGCGACGGGCGAGGATCGGATCGTGCTGCGCGCCGACGAACACGCCGAGCACGGCGCGGTCGTGGCGCTCATCGACTTGATCAAGGAGAGCGGCTATCGGCGGGTCAGCCTGGCGGCCCGGCCGCAAGCGGTGCCGTAACCCGGATGATTCGTGAAGGACCGGCTGCGAAAGGTCAAATGCTTGCCAGGACGCGCGTTCTCGGATCGCCTCGGTCAACGTACCGCCTTGGGTACGCCTCCCTCGCCGATCCTTGCGAGCCCGCGTCCTGGCGAGCATTTTCCACTTTCTCGCGGCGGTCCTTCATGAATCATCCGGGTTAACCCGGCGGAACTCGCGGCCGGGCGAGCGTGTTGTCAGCGCTGCCGGCCGCCGCGCATGGCGGTTGCACACCCCAGCCGACCGGATGATTCGTTCCCGGAGCGATGCGGTCGGGAGGCGGAGGTTCGCGGGATGCCTGGACATTGGCGGCGACGCGCACTCTATACCGTAGTCCTTTGGTTGGCGGCGCTCGCGGCGTTCGCCGCCTGGGGCGGCTGTACCAGCGAAGATCCCAACCCAGTCGGCGCGGGCCTCGGGCAGACGGCGATCGACACGGTTCTGCGCGCATTGACCCGCGATCAGATGTCCCACCTGGGGGTGTTGGACATCGTCGAGCCCACGGCGCCGCTCGACGGCACCGAGGTGCTGTACCTGGGCAGCACCGGCCGGGATGCCTCGTCCATTCTGGTCAACTACGATTTCTCGGTGTTCGATCACCCGGATTCGGCCTACTTGTTGCCGTACCTGCTGCCGGACGCTGAAGGGCAGACCAAGATCGCCGAAGTCAATATCTTGCTCTATCTGCTTTCGTGGTACGAGCCGTACCGCGGATCGACGCCGCCCGATCCAGAAGATACCGACTATACTCCCTTGGTGAAGGAGTGGCTCGGGGCCCGGAAGTACTACGATATCCACGCGCTCTTCGCTCCCTTCGATTCGCTGGCCTACCCGGGTCCGGAACCGGCGTTCGAAGCGAGTCCGCTCAATCCGCGGCCGACCGAACCGGCCGTGAACGCGGGCACTATTCGCGTCAACTGCATCAAAACACGGTTCGAGACGTGGATCGCGAATCGCGCGCACGTGGGGCTGATCATCCGCGAAGGCTGGGCCAGCGAACCGGGGTTGCTCGGTTTCGCGAGCAAGGAAATGCGCCATGGCGGCAGTACGCTGCCGGTGTTGTCCGCCGCGACGACGCTGGGCGCCGCGCTGGAACTGCGGTTGGAACCGCAGCCGCCGTCCTGGCCCTCGTCCCGCCGCTCGCTGCTTATCGGCCCCGCCGCCGATGTCTCGACGTGGCACGAGCTCGAGGATCCCTGCACCGACCCCGGCGAGGGGATCATGCTGCGCACCCACGTGCGCAGTTACCCGGTGGTGCAGTTCGACCTGTCGGGTCTGCCGGCCAACGTGCGGATCAACCGCGCCAATCTGGTCGTGGTCAACGACACCTCGCGCAGCCTCGGCCACCGCAATGTCATCACCTGCTCGGAAATCCGGCTCGACTTCGCGCCGCCGGGGCGCACGACCGTCAACCTCGCCGACATCGAACCGGAGATCTACCTCTTGTTCGGCAACGGTACCTGGGAGCCGGAACATCTGACCGAGCACGAACTGTCCCTGAACGTCACGGAATCTGTGCAGCGCTACGTGAACAGCGCCTACGCCGGCACGCGCGGTTTCCTGCTCGCCGCGGGGGAATCGATCTTCCCCGGGTGGCGCAGTGATCCCAAGCCCGATTTCTGGTTCACAAAGTGGGTCTTTCACGGTGCGCTGGCCGAGCCGGAGCTGCGACCGCGGCTGGAGATCTCCTACACCCGGCTTGACGAAGTGACCGGCGGAAAGGATCAGCCATGAGCGGCGTCCGCGGTGCGGTCTTTGGCGGTCCCGCAGTTCCTGCCTGGCCGCGGCGGCTCGTCGGTTTGCTGCTGGTAGCTGCAGTCGGCGCGACGGGCGCGGCCGCCCAGACGCCGTTCGCCCTGCAAGCGCTGGGGCAGAATATCGATCACGGCGATGCGCGGGACATGGGCCGCGGCGGTTGGGGAATGGCCGATCGCGACACCCTGAC
>Ga0334890_1002600_pt1 | contig 20429 bp, 14 predicted proteins | sample GraSluR1_MG_3_FD_207220 | JGI IMG/M metagenome (GOLD analysis project Ga0334890, IMG submission 207220) | Sludge microbial communities from methane-producing bioreactor in Wageningen University, Netherlands - Granular Sludge_31_08-R1 | ecosystem: Engineered > Bioreactor > Anaerobic >... | reverse complement strand
TCGCTGTGCCGCGCCCCCAACATTCGCCAATGTTCGGGCACATCGCTTCCTCGCACACGGTGTGCAGGCTCTTGCCCCGGAACAACCCGGCCAATTCGCGGTAGCGCGGGCTGTCCGCCGCCTTGACGCGCAGCCATTCAGGTCGCCGCCCGCGCGTCAACTGCCCCCCTCGCACCGCCGCGGCCGGTTCCGGCTGCGCATCCAGCCGAATCGTGCCGTGCTCATTCACCTCGATTCTCTGTCGTTCGCTCATTGCATTTGTCCCGTTCTCGAATACCCGCCCACTATGCCGGCTCTCGGCCCGCTGTCTCGCGAATCTCCACGGCGGCCACGCCAAGCCCCACAAACAACCAGAGCAGCACAGTCATGTGCGGATAGGTGATGTTGAACCAATAGTGATCAAAAACGCCGCTAGCAAGAGCGCCCAATACTGCGCCTGCCAACCCTAACGCCATCGCTTCCATGCGGGCGCTGAAGCCCCTACGCCACGCCCGCAAGACAAGGAAGAAGAATCCCGCCATCGATGTCAGAAAGAGCAGCAGGCCGACGATGCCCATGTTCTCCGCTAGGATCAAATACAGCATGCTTACGCCCAAATAGAGATCGATATCCGGAACGCCGGTAAACCCGACGCCGAACAGAGGGTAGCGCCCGATCAACGTCAGCGCGTCCTTGTACTCGCCGAAACGCATCTGCGTCGCCAAATCCTGACCCGCTAACCCTGCGACCAGGCGCGCCACATATGCCTGCGTCTGCGGCAGGAAAAGCAATAACAGCGCGCCAACCGCCCCCACCAGAAGCAGCCCGCGATACTTCAATACGGCGATCAAACCCACGGCCGCCGCCAGCCCCAACAGAGCCGATCGGCTGTAGGTCAGGTAGAGCGCAAGCGCCGCCGTAACAAACATCAACGCCGTCAGCCAACGCGGAAAGAGACGCGCATCTGTAAAGAGCTGCGGGGCCATGAGCCCGCTCGCCAGGATCATCATTCCGCCCAGCACGTTAGGATCCACTGCCGTGCCGATGGCGCGCATCGTGCCTTCCGGGTCGTCCTCGATCCAGCGCAGTGCGCCATATCCGCCCGGATAGTCGAAGCGTGCCAGCCGGTCCAAGACGGCTACTGTCCAAGCCTCCGGGATCACGTAAAAAATAACGGCGATGACTGCGCCGGCCCATGCCGCCAGCATCAGCCAGCGCAACACCCACGCCATCTCGTCCTCGGTGCGCACGCTGTTCACTGCTACGAAGAACAGGCAGATTCCCAGCAAAATCTCGGCAAAGCGGCGGATAAAGAAACTGTTGGCGCTACTGTGCGTCATGCCGTAGACGAAACTGAAGATCGCCATCAGGATGAACAAACTAATCGGCGCCCCCAAAGGCGAAGCGATGAACCGGCGCTCCTGCCCGATCGCCAGCTTCACGAGCCAAACGAAAAAGAGCGCGCCCAACGCCACATCCAGGATAGTTGGCTTGAACCCGATGCTGAAGGGCAGGCTGGCAAAAGGCAAGACAAACACAACGCCTGCCAGCGCCACGAATCCCCAATGGGTGTCAAGGATGATTAACGCGCCGCCCACCAATGCGACCGCGAAGGCAAGCGCAATCAACGGACCTGCTACTCCGATGAAAAGTGCAATCAGGAGCGCGCCTAAGACGCTGACAGCCGTCAGTGCAACCACGCGTACTGCGGGTTCTGATGAGAAAGCCAGGCGCTGCACACCCCGATAAGCCGCATTCAACATAATCAACCTGCCGCCGCCGAATCTGTTGCACAGCCATCCGCGGGCCCTACGATCAACGTCTGCAAAACGGCGTAATCCTGCTGCCGGTCCACACGCAACGGCACGCGCGGCGCGCCGTCTTCGTTAGGGCGATAGAGACCCGCGATCAGCGTATACTCGCCCGGCGCCAATGTCTCTGGCAGCAGTATACCATAGCTGACGACAGCCGCGGCGTCCGCCCCCTTCCATTGCAGGGGCTGGTCCTGTTGCGCCGCCAAACGTCCCTGCCCGTCTAACAGTTGAACGAACACCTTCAGCGCATCGGGGGCGCCGCTCATCTGCGTCGTATCCCATTGCAGGTGGGCGACCAACGCCCCAGCGGCAACAGTGCGCGCCGGATCTACCGCATACGCAGAAAGGATCGCGCCATTGGCGAAGACTGTCTCTGCAGGCTGTAATGTCTGTGGGGGACGCACAAACAGCGTCACCGGCCAACCGGCCGCGTCCGTCTTGAGCGCCGGCGCATACTGCTCGGCCAGCGCAACGTGCGCAAGACCGTCCGCATCCCAGTTGGCCGCCGGCTGCTCCACGAAGGCAACCCAGCGCACACCTTCCGCCGCTAGGGTGTTCACAAGAGAGAGCGCCTCGTCACCGCTCTGCGCCGCAGGCGGGAGCACAAGATGATCGACTGTTCCGGCGTAATAGTACCAGAGCGTCGGGTCCGGATAGTTCTGCGCCAACCGAACCTCTTCTGCGTGCATACACGCCGGGATCTGTTCCAGCCTCTCGGCCAGTTGCCGCCACCCGCGTGTTTTGCTATAGGCGGGATCGGTATAATGACGCACAAGCGATACACCTGCACCCGCCGCAAAAAGAACGATGAGCGCCGCCGCGCCAAAGCGCAGCCATAGCGGACGAGGCGCCCTCGCCCATTGCGCAGGCAGATAGCCCGCGAGCAGCGCTGTGGCCGCCAACACATAGAACGGCGGCGCGGCCGAGGCGAGGTAACGCTCGTCGAAGATCGGCCGCGCGGTCGCGCCGTACCAAGTCGCCACGATGGGAATGCCCAGATACAACCCGTACCACCATGCCGCGGCGCGCGTGTCGCTCCGTGCAGCCAGCGCCGTCAGACCCATTACCGCCAGCGCCAAACCAAAGACCCCAAACATCATCCGCTGGTCGGCCGGGGCGGATTCGCCCGCGACAAAGACGCTGAACGAGCGCATCAGCGCCTCGCCGAGCGGAGGCGAATCGCCGTTGCCGTGATAGCCGAGCAACAAACGCCGCGCCATGAACAGCCACGGCGCATACAACACGGCCACAGCAGCTTGTAAGCCCAACCAGCGCGCTAGTTTTCCCAGGTCAATCTTGTGCGCTATCGCCTGCACACCGGCATACACATTCTGCGCCAGCAGCACGAACACGGCGAAGTAGTGCGTGTGCAGTGCAAAGAGGCTTACGACCACATACAGCACGCCGCGGGCGGCTGTCCCGCGTTGCAGCCAGACCAGCGCTGCCAGCGAGCTTGCCAACGTTAGCGCCAGGCTCATGCTATACATGCGCGCATCCTGCGCGTGCCAGATCACATACGGGCTGGCCGCCATCAGAGCCGCGCTGAACGCCGCCACGCTGTCCGACAAGCCGCTACGCTTGCCAAGCCGCGCCAGTAACGCAATCGCCGCCACAGAGAACCACGCGCTCACATAGCGCAGTGCGAACTCGCTGTCGCCGGCCAGGCTGAGCCAGGCCTTTTGCACGAAGTAACTCGCTACAGGGTGCGGCTCCCGCAGCGACAGCGTATCCGCAATAATCTGCGCGTATGGCGACTGGCCGAAGAAGTAGCCAAACGCCTCATCCCCGCGCAACTCCTGGTAGTCCAATCGCCATACCCGCAACCCATAGCCGGCCAGCATAATCAACAAGAGTGTAAGACGCAGTTCGCGGCTCATCGCCTCACCCGCGCCTTACCCGGCTGCGTTGCCATGTTCCCAGCGCCGCGGCGACCGCCAGCATAACCAGCGTCGCTCCGGTGATGGCCGCGCCGATGCGGACGCTGTCCGGTTCATACGCCAACTCGAAACGCATATCGCCTTCGGGCACGGCCACGGCCAGAAAGGCCAGATTAGCGCGCAGCGGCATAAGGCGCTCGATCCCGGTTGGCGAGTTGTCGCCTTTTGCGCATGGATTGCCTTCGCCGCAGCGTGCATTGCGCACGCGCCAGCCGGGCATCCAGTTCTCGCTGATGACCAAGATGCCGCCGCCCGAATCCATTATGTCAACATCGAAGCGATTCGGACCAAGCCGGGTCAAACGCACTTCACCCGTGGCGCGGCCGGTCACGCCGCTATGCCCGCTGCTTTCCGGCGGCAATACGACGTTTGCACCTAAGTCGAAACCGTGATCAGCCAGCAGTTGCCAGGCCTCATCGTCAGCGGCCAGGACAACGTTCGCCGCCAGCCAGGCGCGCGGGTTCGGGTCCGGCAACCGGTGCAAATAGGTGATGTCTGCGCTCTGTGGAAACTCCGCAATCAACTCGCTGGGGCCGAACAACTCCCGCCGCCAGGTGATCACATGCCTAACCCCTGTCAATCGCCACATGCGGTCCAGTGGAAATTGGTCGAACAGACGAGCATAATTCGACAAGCGCAGCGGGCTGCTGCCCCAGACATCCTCGATCCCGCTGCGCATGCCGTAGTCCTCATAGATGCGAAATTCGTTGTAGACTCTGCCCGGCACGCTTGCGGGGGCGCTTGCTTCTTCGGCCAGCGCAGCCCGCAGCGCCTCGATCTCCGGAGCGAACAGCGCCTTAGCCGCCGGACCGCCGCTGTCCAGGTTGGTGGCAAAGTTAGCGACAAATAGGTTCACCGCCGCCAGCCCGCAGACCAGCCAGGTTCTCCGTCCACTCCAGCCGTCCAATCGCATACTTACGACCAACGCCATCGCCGCGACCAACGTGAAGAACGCAATCCACAAATAGGTCGCGTGGCTCACGGCTGTACGTCCCGGCAGTTGCCACAGGAGGCCGAAGGCATATGCACCCGCGGTGACCAGCGCGCCATAAGCCAACGCGTAACGCCTGCGCACCGGCATCTCCAGGCTGGGCAGCCTGGCCATACCGTAGCCCGCCAACATGCTCAACCCGAATGCTGCCAGAAAGGCGGCCCGCTCCTGCCCGCGGAACAGATCCCAGCCGGGCGCAATCCGGTAGAGCAAGGGATACAGAAATGCATTGCCGCCGAACCCGGCCAATACGCCAAAGATCGACAAGAGGACAAAATACCCGCGGCCATAGCGCATCATCCACGCACCTGGAAGAGCCGTCGCACCTCTGAAAGCGGGCAGCGCGCCCAGCAGCGCCAAACCGAAGCCTGCTACGCCGATATACAGCGGCGAAAACTGCGTAAGCACACCCGGCAAGAGCAGGTTCCACGCGTCCTGTAAGGCGAAGCCGCCGCTCACATAGCCATAGTCCACGTTGGCGCGCACGCTCAACCGGGCGAATTCCACGCTAGGCAGCAGTTGCGCAGCCATCAGACCGGCAGCGCTCACGGCAAAGGTCGCCAAGCCAAAGACTCGCGCCCATGCCGTGCGTGTTTCCGCCTCCCTGTCACCTAACAGGTCGCCCGCTGCCAGCGCAATAATCCACCCCGCCGCGGCGTAGGCGACATACAGACAGGTTTGGGCATGCCCGCCGAGGAAAGATACGGCGAACGCCGCCCCTGCGCCCGTCCAAAAACGCATCCGCCGCGGTTCGCTCCAAGCGCGGAGCAACAGCCACAACAACAAGGGGAGCCAGATCGCCGTCCGCAGAACAGCCAATTGCAGCGGCGGATAGCCGGTAAGGTAGCCCGACAGCATAAAGCAGACGCCGGCGAGCAGTCCGCCCCAAAAACGCCGCGTCAGTTCGCGCGCCAGCAGAAAGACAAAAAAGCCCGCAGCCGCGACATGGATCACAGCCTCCAACTGAAGCAGATAGAGCCGAACGGCTACGTTGTCCAAAGGCAGGGTCAGCAACAAAAGGGCATTGGCCGGGGGATAGAGTATGGCCGCCTGAATATCAGCCCAGAACGGGTGGCCGGAGTAGGTGTAGGGGTTCCATAGCGGCGCCTGCAGATCGGCCAGAGCCTGCCGCTGGAAAAGTGAGAAGGGCAGAAAATGATGTGTAAAGTCCCCATCGGGGAACGTTCTCAGGCCGAGGAGGATCGGCGCATAGAAGAGGGCGGCCAAGAATACTAGGCCCAAGGCAGCCCGCACGTACTCGCCTAGCCCCAACCACCGTCGAAACCGCACCGGCGGATCGCTTCCGCGTTCAGCGTTTGCTTTCGTTTCCTCGCGGGTAGCCACAGCGACCTACTGCACCGCTAGCCGGCCAATATGCACAAAATCGGAGCCGTCCGGCGCACGCAAGCGCTCCGCATTCTCCAATTCTGGGTTATACAGACCGGCGATCATCTGATACTCCCCGGCAGGCAGATCAGGCGGCAACAACAGGCCGGCTCGCTCCACCAGGTCCTCCTCCGCAGGCATATCCGCAAATCGTGTGTAGCCGTCATCCGGCGCCGTATCCAACAACGCCACAGGAAAGCCTTCGAGCGTCAGAAGCTGAACGAACCAGCGCAGACCAAACGCGGTGGGGGCAGCCATCCGGAAATGGATTTCGACGGGTAGCGCTTCGCCCGGAGCGACCATTTCGGGCGCCCGCACGGATGTCACGGTGACCTCCGAAGTCTGAGCGCCGACCAGTGGCGTCCCCATCTCCCTTGCCACGACTCCTTCAAGCCGCGCCGGCGTCGCGTACGCCAACAGACGGAAGTCGCCATACCACATGTCAAACGCCTTGTACGCGTGATCTGCAAGCCAGCGCTCCAGCGTGTTCTCCGGGTCGTTCGGCGGCAACCCGCCCGTTACAAACCAGATCAGTTCATAATCGTCCAGTGTGCGCGCTATCACCTGCTGCGCTTCCGGATACTCCATCGAGTCCGTCGCATACCCTAAGATCGGCGGGGCGTACCGGCATTCAACCCCTAGCCAGTTCATCGGGACCTGGTAGGCATAAGGAGCGACTGTTATGATTACGTCGCCCGGCTCGGCCACTTCGCAGATGTGCGCGATGACAGCACGATAGCCCGCATCGCCGTAGTGTGGGTGGCGGCTAGCCTCATTCGTCCAGACGCCGGCGAACAACAACGGCAGCGCAACCACCAGCCAGCGCACCGGCCGGCTGGGAACCGGACGCGAGGCGACGCCAACGTCGAACCACCATGCCACGGCGAGCGCGGCCAACGTCAGCAACGAAGCGCCGCCTACAGCCACCAACAGCAGTTGTATGTTGCCGTCCGCCCACAGCCACGCCAAATCCGTATTCGCCTTGAAGTCCATATTCATCAACTTAAACTGGCCGGCGACAGGGCTGTTGAGCAGGTCTCGTAATGACTGGGCGGGCGGGCCAAAGGCAAGCGGATCACTCCAGTCCGTCGGATAGATTGAACGCAGCAACACCTCGAAGTTGACGTAGTTGACCGCCACGGCAGCCAGTTGCACAATCGTAGAGAGCAGCGCAAACACGATGAGCAGCCAGCCGGAAACGCCCGGCGCACGCAGCGCAGCCCTCCAATGCAGCCTTCCTACACCACCCAACCTGTCGATGTCGCCGGCAAGACGGCTGCACGCCGGCGCCAGAAGCAACACCCAAAACGGCGTCAAAGGCACGAGAAAGCGCGGCCCCCAAGAGAAGCCTCCCCACCACATCCACCACTTGCTGTAAAGCGCAATAAACGTGACGCTGGCGGCGGCAATCAACACGCCCTCTGGCTTGTGCCGCCGCATGAAAGGGATAAACGACGCCAAGCTCACGACAAAGAGCGGCGTAAACCAGAACACCCCCCGGTAAGGGCTGAGGAGCAGACCGTACAGCCCTTGGAAGAATGGCGCATTGAACCCCTCGCCTGCGTCGAAGTGATAGCCCGTCTCAAACGGGTTGCCGAAACGCAGGAAGTTATACCAGAGCAGGAACAGGATGGCGGCGGCGGCCGGCACGGCGAACAGCATCGCCGCCGGAAGTCGGGACATTATCTGCCGTCCGCCGTCGTCTTCGCCGGCAGGCGGGTCAGCGGCGAGCCTTGCCGCCCCAAGCCGCGACAAGACGTACTCCGCCGCCCCATACACGACGATCAACGCTGCCAAGATCGCATTAGCCGTCACGGTGGCAATCGCCAAGCCGGCCCCGGCCCCCGCGGCCAGCGTCCACCGCAGTTGGCGCGTCACTCGCCACGAGAGAAGCCCATAGAACAGAAGAAACAACCCGAACGCGCTCAGCGGCTCACCGAAAAACTGGTTGGCGTACGGCCAGGCGATCGTCGCTATGCCAAAGAGCAGAGCCATCAATGCCCCTACGCGGTCGGAGTAGCCCAGCCGAACCGCGGCCAACCAGACCAACGCTGCGGTCAGCGCAGTCACAAACCCGTTCCACAGCAACGTCCCCTGTAAAAGCCCAAGCGACACGTCCATCTGTGAGAAGCCGCGCAGCAAGAGATAGAGAGGCGCCGCCGAGAAAGCAGGCGCCGGGCCCTTCTTGCTGTACACGTCGCCATCTGGGCCGAACGCGCCCAACACCTCGCCGGGGCTGTTGACCCATTGCGTCCACGCGATGGCGTTTGTGTCTACGGCGCCGCGCAACGCGATCGATTCGGTCACGGCAAACAGGCTCACCTCGTCGACCACATGGAAGCGGCCCGAGTTGGTGAAGGTGTAGATAGAGAAAAGCAGCGCGACCAGCAAGATCACGCCATAACGTCTTTGGCTCATGTCCTCAACGATACCCGCTTGGCAGCCGTACCGCCAAGATTCATGCGTCGCCTTACCAGTAAGCTCGATTTCTCGCTGCGCGGCTTACCGGAAATTTGCGGAACAGGCAAGCAGATCACTATATGCCGCGCAGGCGCAACTTGATCACCGCGGCGGTATACTCCGAGAAAATGCGCCAAAACCCCGTCTTGCTGGCGCCATGCCTGCGCAGAATGTAGAACACGGGAACCTCAAGTATCCGCCAATCGTGGCGCCACGCCACCAGCAACAGCCGGATGAAGTAGTCGCCATACCCATAGAAGATACGGTCGCTAATAGGTGCAAGCTCCTCAAAACGCTCGCGGCGCAACGCGAAGAAGCCGCTCAGGTTGTCCTGCACCTGCGTCTGGAAAACGAATCGGATGAAGATATTGTAGAGCAGACTCAAGCGGTAGCGAACCGCGTCCTCCATGCCCCCGCGCATCACAAAGCGGCTGCCGATCACCAGGTCATAGTAGCGCAACAAGTCCACCATCTGTGGAATCATGGCCGGGTCGTGGTTGAAGTCCGTGTCCATCACTACCAGGGTATGCCCGGCGGATCGTTCGATGCCGTCCCGGATGGCGAAGGCCAGTCCCTTGTCTGCCTTACGAACAATCAGGCGTAACAGACCCTTACCCTGTCCATCCAGTTCGACCGACGTGTCGAGCGAGCCGTCCAGCCCGTAACGCTCGCGCACCGCGCCGGCTGTTCCGTCCGGGCTGTCGTCGTCAGCCACGACGATCTCAAAGCGCCATTGCGTTGAAGCCAGATGCATTTGCACGGCGTCGATCAGATCACAGATATTGTCACGCTCATTGTAGGTCGGCAGAATGACGGACACGTCGGGAGAGACAGGGCGGTCGGGTGTGGAAGACATCGGCGCATTACCCCGCGAGGTCCCGGAAGGCTTGGCAGATGCGGTCGACCTGCCCGTCGCTCAGGCGCGGCGAGCTAGGAAGGTTCAGGCCCATGCGGCTCAGCGCCAACGCCTGCGGTCGCGGCGTCTCACTCAGATAAGGCGGCAGGGTGTCCAGCGGATGGAAAAACGGCCGGCTGTCGATGCCCCGCTGCCGCAGCGCCGGGATCACCTCGTCGCGCGTCAGTGGGAACGGCGCATCGATTAAAACTGAGTACATCCAGAACACGTTGGTATAACCGGGCTTCTCCACCGGCAACGTGATGCCCGGCAGGTCCGCCAGCCCCTCGGCATACAGCTCGGCGATACGCCGCTTGCGCGCGATAAACTCGTCAATGCGCGCCATCTGCGCCACGCCGACTGCCGCCTGCAAGTTTGTCATGCGGTAATTGAAGCCGATCTCGTCATGCCAATAACGTTTCTCCGGCGGCATAGCATGGTCGCGCAGCATACGCAGCCGCGCGGCCAGAGCCTCATCATTTGTGGTCAACAGCCCGCCTTCGCCCGTCGTGATGATCTTGTTGGCGAAAAAGCTGAATGCTCCGACATGGCCCAAGTTGCCCGCCCGGCGATCGCCGGCACAAGCGCCATGCGCCTCCGCTGCGTCCTCCACGATCCACAGGTTATGCGCCGCGGCGATAGCGCGGATCTCGTCCATTGGGGCTGGGTGTCCGTAGAGATGGACGGGCATCACTGCCCTTGTGCGCGGAGAGAGCAGTCGCTCCGCGTCCTCCGGCGCCAGCGTCCAGGTCTCCATATCCACATCGGCAAAAACCGGCTTGGCCCCCGTATAGGCCACCGCATTGGCCGAAGCCACAAACGACAAGGCCGGAACAATCACCTCATCGCCGGGGCCGATCCCCAACGCGTGCAGCGCCAGATGCAGGGCAGTCGTGCCGTTGCTCGTCGCCACGCCGTACTTGACCCCGCAGAAGCGAGCAAACTCCTCCTCGAACTGGGAAACGTACTTGCCTAAACTGCTGATCCAGCCGCTCTGTACCGCTTCCAGCACATATTCTGCTTCGCGGTCGCCCAGCCACGGCGTGTAAACCGGTATGAAATCCGCCGGTCGTTGAGAGGTCTCCGCCTCCAGATAGGGCAACAACGGCAGTTGCGTCGACATTCGGCTATCGTCCTGTCAGTCTTTCTCGATCACGCCAATTGACCCCAGCAGCGCTTCTTGCCCGGCGGGATTTCCCGCCACGTCGACCAAGGTCAGCGGTTCGAGCGTGTCGGCATCATACACCAGCGCCCGGATCTCTGCGACTCCAGCCGGCATATCCTCCGGCAGCGCCAGCAGATAAACATTCAACGGCTGGTCATCCTCGCTCCACTCCGCCGGCATTAGGTGCCGGTCGTTGAGCAGGCGCTGGTCGCTCTGCGCAACCCGCCCGCCGTTGGCATCGTAGACCGCCACCCGCGCCTTTAGGTCCCGGTCGACCCAGCCTTCGGGCACGCGCCGCCAGCGGATCACGACTGGAACTTTACTGCCGGCTTCAATTGCGCCGCTCGGCAGAGACGCTTCCACAGTCTCCACAGCCGGAGGCCAGGCATGGCTCATCCCGACCATATTCGGGGTCAGTTCGAAAATCGTGGGCGGGTCGAGCCGCCACACATCAATCGAGTAGCCGCGAAACAATTCCTCGCCCGTGCGCTCGCCGGCCATATCCAGCAGAAACGACACTGCCCGCCGCGGGTCCGTATCACTCTCGTACCACCGCACCCAGAACACGTTCTCCGCCGCGCTAGCCCACTCCGTCAGCTCCTCGTCGATCGTGTTGATATCGACGAACAGATAGCGCGCCGGCGCCGGCTCATCTCCGGCAGGCTGCTCGCCGGCTTCGATGGCGTACCGCTCGTAGTAGAAGCCGAACGGATATTTCTGGTCCACGAAGATCACGTCGTTCGGCTCGGCATGCTCACGCAGCCAGCGAGTCACGCCCGTAATGTCCTCGCGGGCAAAGCTTTCATCGTACAGATCAGCCCGAATTGCTGGCGCGAACCCGGCCAACAGCAGAACCGCGGCAAGCGGGTACGCTGCGCTCACCCGCTGTCCCCATCCCGCCAACCCCGCGCCCAACAGCGCATAGAGTGCAGGTGTGATGAAACTGCTGTAGCGCACATTGAACGCGCCCCGGTCCAACACTGCAATGTAGTATAGAACCAGCCCGCCGGCGGTCCAAAAGACGAGCAGCGAAAGGCGCAGCCGCTCATGCCGGCGTGTCGCCGACTGACCGCTCATCACAGTGAGAACAATGCCGGCGATGGCCAGCGCTGTGACGCCCCATAACCATGCCGCCCCGTAACCGGCCAGCATCTCCGCGCCGAAAGCATAGCCGCCAAGATACGCCTGCCAGTTGTGCCGCAAATATTCCGCCACGGAAGGAACGACAAGGTTGGGATTGGCGTAATCGGGGATTTGGCGCAGGGCAATCGGCGCTGCAGGCAATACGAGCAAAACGATTGCCAAACCAGCCGCCGCAGCAATGCCCAACTCGAAATGCCTCGCCCTTCCGCGGCGTGTAAGCGCCAGCGTTCCCCACCAGAGGAACCACGCTGCGACGATGAACACGGTGCTGTAATGCGTCAGCAGCGCCAACGCAGACAATACTGCAAACGCAGCCAGACCGGACCTTCTGCGGCGCAAGGCAGACCCAATGCCCGATTCGGCGCTGTCGTCTGCTCCGATACTGCGGTACAGCGCTAGCCCGGCCCCCGTCAAGAGCGCAAAGCCGACGGTATACATGCGCGCCTCTTGGCTTTCGGCCAGCCAAAAAGGTGACAGCGCACCCACAGCCGCTGTAAGCAGACCGGCCTTACGGTTCGACGCGCCTGCCGCCAGCGCATACAGCAACCCCGCGCTGGCTACGCCCGCCCACACACTCAGGTAACGCGCCGCGAACGCAATCAGCGCCGGCTCCATGCCGCGTGCAATGCCGGTCAGCCGCAGCCAAGCGTGCAACAGCCAGAAATAGACCGGCGGATGAATATCCAGTTCCGGAGCGGTTGCCACCTGGCCAAAGGAGCGCAGCGCCACGTCGATATTGCGCGCCTCGTCCCACCAGATATCCTGCCGCGTCAACTCGTGCAGCCGCAGCGCGTAGGCCGCCAAGAGCAAGGCGAGCAAGCCCAGGCGGACGAAAGAACGGTCGAGCATAGTTGGCGGGCGCATCACACGGTCGTCAGTCATAGCGTTCAGAGTCCTGATTGTACCGTAGCGGCGAACCTCATCCCAAAAGCGGCCGGGCGTACATATACGTAGATGGATGTCTCGCCGAATACGCCAACGAAGCGCTAACACTCATCTCATGCGCTTCTGATGTAGCTATGCGACCATTAGGGAAAACGTGCGCCTTCCGCTTGCGACAGATGCGCACTGGCGTGAGCGTGAAGAGGGAGACAGATATGCCAATTAACACCGTCATCCATACCAACCGGCACAGCATTGACCGCGTGATCAACGCCGGCGTCCCGACCGCTCTCGTCTTTTGGGAGAGGGCGCGGCCGCTGTCGCCTAGTGTCGACACCGAACTAGATCGCCTCGCCGCGCATTATGCCGGCAAAGCGCTGATCGCCAAGATCGACTCACGCGAAGAACAGGATCTACTGCGCCGCTTCGACGTAGGTCAAGCGCCCGCAGTCGTCTACCTCCGCAATGGCCAAGCGCTTGAACGCACCCAGGCCAACGATCCTGCTGTGGTACGTGCCTGGCTGGCCCACTTAGTCGAGGGTGCGCCTCGACCTGCCAGCTCGGCTGCACCTGCGTCATCCACTCGCGCCAACGGCGCGCGGCCGGCAGATTCCAATCCTGCAGAAGAGCAGGCGACGCCTGTCACGCTCACCGACGCCAATTTCACGCAGATCGCCTCCGGCGGCCTGCCGGTCTTGGTGGACTTCTGGGCGCCGTGGTGCGGGCCATGCCGCATGGTCGCCCCTTCCGTCGAGCAATTGGCGCGAGAGTTCGCCGGCCGCGCCATCGTGGGCAAGCTTAACGTCGACGAAAACCCAGCAGTCGCCGGCCGCTACAACATCATGAGCATACCAACGCTGCTCATCTTCAAGAACGGCGCGGTCGTGGATCAGATCGTCGGTGCGCAGCCGCTGGAAGCGCTGCGACAACGACTTGCACGCCACGCCTAACGGAGGGACTATGCCGGACATCGGTCGCTTGCTTATGCTGCTGGGCGGCGGGATATTCATTCTCGGCCTGCTCCTGGTATTGGCAGGCCGCGTGCCGTGGCTTGGCAATCTGCCCGGTGACATCCGCTGGCAGCGCGGCGGCGTTTCGGTCTACATCCCGCTTGGCACAATGCTTTTGGTGAGCGTCGTGCTGTCGCTGCTTCTCAACCTGCTCGCGCGCTTCTGGCGATAGCGCCCGCCCACGCGTCTAGTTAACAAGCTTGGAGGTCAGCCGGCGAAACCTAAGACACCGTCGAGCGTGATTCCAGGTCTTGGCCATTGACAATCTCGACCGAAGCGAAGGCCGGAGGCGAAGCAGTTGCTCGTCTCCGGCCGTTACATCCTCTTCCAGCCCCGATGGAACGCCCTAGCCTAGGACTTGCCTCCTGGCGCGCCGCCTACCCGTCTCGCCCTTCACCGGCAGCGGGACGTCCAATCAGGTTGATAAAGACATCCTCCAGCGTTGGTTCGACCGGCCGCACTTCGCTCACTTCGATACCGCGTTCGACAAGCCGTCGGGCGATTTCTTCAGCCGATAGCCTCTCGACATCGACAAGCATATGCACGTCGTTGCCCTGCAGAGCGACGTAATAGATGCCGGGCGTCCCTTCCATCAAGGCTACGGCGTCGAACGGCGCAGCGCACACGACCTTGAACAACTGACCCTGCAACGATTCCTTCAGTTCGGCAGGTGACGCCAGTGCGCGCAGTACGCCGTCGTGGATCATGCCGATCCGGTTGGCGTGCTCCGCTTCGTCAAGGTAATGAGTCGTGACAAAGATCGTCCTGCCTTGGCGCGCCAATTCGTAGATCATCGTCCAAAACTCCTGGCGCGATACCGGATCGACCCCCGCTGTAGGCTCGTCCAGGAAAAGCAATTGGGGATTGTGTACGGTAGCGCAGCCGAGGGCCAACCGCTGCTTCCATCCGCCGGATAGTTGGCCGGCAAGTTGGCGTTCCCGCCCCGTCAGCCCGGCCATTGCGATTAACTCGGTCAGCCGCGCCTTGCGGACGCTCGCCGGCACGTTGTAGACGCTGGCGTAGAACTCCAGGTTCTCGCGCACGGTCAGGTCCTCATAAAGCGCAAAGCGTTGGCTCATATAGCCTATCCCTTGCTTGATGCGCTCGCTCTGCCGCGCGATGTCGTACCCCAGCACGCTCCCCCCGCCCGACGTCGGCGCAAGGATGCCGCACAACATGCGGATCGTGGTGCTCTTGCCCGAACCGTTCGGCCCCAGAAAGGCGAAGATTTCGCCCTCGCTGACGGAAAACGACACGTTGTTGACCGCGATCAAGTCTCCGAAGCGCCTGGTCAAATTGTGCACGTCGATCGCGATAGGCTTGGACATCACGCGATCCGCTTCTGGAAACGCCACGCGCTCAGGCCGAAAACGACGAAACTGAACAGCGCCAGAGGCAAGACAGCCGGCCAAAGCACCTGGAACCCGACGCCTTTGAGAATGATCCCACGCAGGATCTCTAGATAGTAGGTCATGGGGACGAGCAAGCCGAGTTGCTGGATCACGAAGGGCATGCTGTCGCGCGGGTACATAAAGCCCGACAACAAGATGGACGGCATGATAATGAACATCGCCATCTGCGTCGCCTGACCCGCCGTCTGCGAAAGCGTCGAGACGAACAGTCCCATGCCAAGCGAACCCAACAAGAATAGGATGGACAGAAGCGAAAGCAGTAACACGCTGCCGGCGATCTCCACCCCGAAAATGATCCGCGCCGCGACCACCGAGATCGCCGCGGCCGCCGACGCCGTGACGGTATAGGGCAGAATCTTGCCGAGCATAAACTCCCACGTCCGGATGGGCGTGACGATGATCTGTTCCAGCGTGCCTTGCTCTCGCTCGCGTACCACGGCGAATGCCGTCAGGAGCAGCGTCTGAAAGGTGAGGATCAGAGCGATGATGCTGGGGACCATGAAGTTGACGCTCTTCATGCTCGGGTTATACAGCACCACCGGCCGAAGATCGATCCCGCCGGCTGTACCGCTCACGCCGCGTCGCGCCATCATGGCCGACGTCAGCCGGGCCGATTGCGACTGGGCGACTGCGGCTGCGGCGAATGAAGCCGTCGACGCCACGTTCGGATCCGAGCCGTCGACCACCAGTTGCACGATGCCCGTCTGGCCGCGCAGCACCTGGCTGCCGAAGTCCGGCGGGATATGCAACGCCGCCTTTGCCCTGCCGGCGTCGATGGCGGTGACCAACTCCGCCTGCGACCGGGCATGGGTTGCCACGTCGAAATAGCCGCTGTTCTCGAAGGCGGCAATTAGCGTACGGCTGTCGAAATCGCCCGACTCATCGAACACGATCATGTCCAGATGGTCGACAACGGTGTTGATCCCATAGCCGAACAGGAGCAGCAGCATCACCGGCTGCACCAGCACCATCGCCAGCGTGCGCCGGTCGCGACGGATCTGGATAAACTCCTTGCGCATCATCGCCAGGACACGAGAAAACATGGCGCGCCTCCCTCAGGGCGCAGACGCGAAAGTAACGTCAGCCGGCATGCCCGGCTTAAGCGCCATGTCCGGGTTGTCCACGCGAATCTTCACGCCGAATACCAGATTGAGCCGGTCGGCCTGGGTCTGTACATTGCGCGGGGTGAACTCCGCGCGGGGATTTGTCGAGGTGACTACGCCGCGAAAGGCGCGCCCCGGAAAGGGATCTGCAGTGACCGCCACTTGCTGGCCTACTTGTACTGCGCCGAGGTCGCGCTCCAACACATACGCCGTCAACTGCAACGTAGTCAGATCGGCTACGGCCAAGACGGTTTGCCCCGGCGTCACTACCTCTCCGACATGCATAGCCACGCGCGTGACCACGCCCGAAATCGGTGAGTTCAGCGCATACCGCTCGGCTTGGATCTCCAGTTGCTGGCGCGCGGCCAGATTTGCCTGCATGATCTGGATCTCGATCAACGCATCGTCTAGCCTCGCCACCGTCTCATCCGCCAGGACCGACTGCCCCTCTTGGGCAAGCTCGACGATCCGGCCAGGCACTTCGAATCCGACCAGGTATTCGTCGGCTTCCAGCGTGCCGGATGCGGTCAGCGGCCCTTCAGGCTGCGTCCAGGGCCACATCCACGGCCGCGTCCAGCCGTTCGCGCCGAATCCCCATACGGCCGCGGCGATCAGCAGCGGGGCCAACACACTGAACGTAATGATCGGTTTATGCGAATGAGCGGTGACTTCTGGCTCTGAGGTCGTGCCCAAAAGTCGGAAGTCTTTGACTTGTTGCAGGGGTTGACGCGTCGATCCGTCGCTCATAGATGGAGCCTTTGACACATCTGTGGAGGTATCTATGTTTATAGTGGCGCCGCTTGCGCTGTACCCTAGCGCAGCACGCGCGTATCGCCCTCGCGCCGGGTGATGCGACGGACGTCAGCCTCCTCGAGCACAGCCTGCACATACCGGCGGCTAACGCCGAAGTGGTCCCGCGCTTGCGCCAATGTCATCGAGCCGTGCTCGCTGATGTAGACGCAAATCCCGGCGAGCATCGCCTCGAACTCCTCGCTGCGGTAGATGACGCCGCCGCCAAGCGAGACCAAGCGACCCTGCTCGACCAGCATTTCCATCAGCCTCTCATCCCCGCCCAGCATCAGCAGAATATCCTGAGCGTTGGGCGGCGCATAGCCGGAATCGGCCAGAGTTTGCAGCGTCCGTTCCGTTCGTTCTTGTTGTTCGGACGTTAGGCGCACCGCATGCCCGGACAGCCAAACGCCATTCTCGTCCGCCTTCACGTTACCCGCAGTAGCGGCTATCTCCGCCAGCGCGTTGAACAGCCGTACGCCGATAGCCTGCCCAATTGACTCTTGCAGACGGCTGCGCAACTCGCCGCGCGGCATGGCGCGACGCAACGGATGCTCGGCATGATAGCTACGGAGGGCGCGTACGAGGCTTTCTACGACCTGCTCGCGCTGCGCCTGCGTCATATACAGCGGCTCCGGCGACATCGCCGACGCCACGACCGCGCCCGCTTCCAACAGAGCCGCCAGCGCTTCGCCCACGACATCGACGCCCAATCCGCTGGTTCCGGCCAAATCCTCCGCGGTCTGGAAAGGCCGTGAACCTAGCGCATCGAGAATGACTTCATCCGGCGCCCCGCGGGCGAGGAGCTTCAGCCGCTCGATCACCCGATCGTCAAAGCGCCGCCAGCGCCGCCGCGGATGCGAATCAAGTACGACGCCCCCGCCCAATGTCTCGCTCGGTGACGGTTGGCGCAGGATGAAACGATCCCCAGCCGCCGCCACAACGGGTTCGGCCAAACGCAGTTGCAGCCAGCCCGACTCGCCGCCTTTCAGTTCGTCGGCCCCCAATAGCCGCACGACGGCAGGCGCCTCCGCCGCTCCGGCAAAAAAGTCTACGCGTGCGTTATGTCGCAGAGGCTTAGCCGTGCCGGGCAGCAGTCTCACAGACACATCGACAAGCTGCGTGGCCTCAATCGAATTGGGCTTGACAACCACATTTCCGCGGCGCAGGTCCTCGACGCCGACGCCGGTCAGGTTCATCGCCAATCGGCTGCCGGGTTTGCCCGTATCCACCTGCTGCTTGTGCGTCTGCAAGCCGCGAATGCGCGCGCTGCGCTTGCCGGGCAGAACCTCAACAGCATCCCCCACGGCAAAAGTGCCATCGCTCAACGTGCCCGTCACGATCGTACCGAACCCGCTCAGGCTAAAGATGCGGTCAATCGGCAGGCGCGGCCGCGCCCGGTCGCGACGCGGCGTCAGATCCGCCAACAGATCGCTTAACGCGCCTCGCAGCGTTTCAACGCCCGCTCCGGTCATCGGGCTAACCCGCACCACCGGCGCGGCGGCAAACTGTGTTCCGTGCAGCAGTTCGCTGATATCCAGTTCGACTAGGTCGAGCCATTCGGAGTCGTCTACCAGGTCGATCTTGGTCATCACAACAAGCGCCGACGGCACGGCCAACAGGTCGAGGATCGCCAGGTGCTCGCGCGTCTGAGGCATCACCCCTTCATCCGCCGCAATCACCAACAGCGCAGCATCAATCCCGCCGACGCCGGCGAGCATGTTTTTGATGAAATCGATATGCCCCGGAACGTCGACCACGCCAATGGGCTCGACCGCGCCGCCGGGGAGTGGCAGGTCGAACCAGGCGAACCCGAGGTCGATGGTCATGCCTCGGGCTTTCTCTTCTTTCAGTCTATCGGGGTCGATGCCTGTCAGCGCCCGGACAAGCGTCGATTTACCGTGATCTACATGGCCGGCTGTACCTACGATGCGCATGGACGGTCGCCTGCGCTACCCGCGGCTGTTGCCGTTTTTCTGTTCGGCAGACTCGCCGGTAATGATGCCTGTGGTCCGTCGTTGGCTCACTTGGCTGGCATACAACTCCGCATTGCGCCGCTGCCGCTGCCATTCCTCTTCCATCGCACGCACGCGCTCATCGCGCGCCTTAACCGCCGATTGCATCCCCTCCAGCCACGATTGCGCCGTCATCAGGAAGTAGTTGCCGTAGGTCTCTTGCAGTTTCCATAGTTGCTGGACCAACGCTTCGTAGATTTTGAGGTCGTGGATAATCGGAGGGAAACGCTCGACCACCTCGCGGTTATACTTGTCCTGTTCCGACCACAGGTGCTCCTGGCGCAATTCCGACTTGCGCCGCTTTTTCTCGAAGTCCTCGCGGAACTCGTCCATCTCGCGGCGGATGCGCTCTTCCGCCAATCGCTGCAGTTCCTGCACCTGACTCTGCTCGCGCAGGATCAGGTCCTTGAACTCCTGCATCTCTTGCACGGCGCGGCGCGCCACCTCTACCTGCTGGCCAAACGCCTGCATGCGCTCGTACGACTGGTTTACCAGGGTCTTCTGGTCTTCGATGGTCTCCTGCCAGCGTGCGATCACCTGCTCGCGGTCGACAAGCGTGGCGCGAATCTTCTCCATGAACGCTTCCTGTTGCTCGCGCAGGGTGTCGATCTGGCCCGGAAGCTTTTCCATCTCCGCCGCCTGCTTGCGGATATTCTCCTCGAAAACAGGCAAGCGAGACGAGGCGGCCTCTACGCGCTTGAACAGTTCAACTGTCTCCTGTTGCAACTGCGCAATGCGCTTGGTGTCGCTCGTACGTTGTTCGGCCAAGAACGGTATCTGGCGCGTACGCTCCTCGATTTCCTTCGCCAGAGCGCCGATCTGGTTGCGAATGCCCATGATCAGTTCAGATAGGCGATTGTCCTCTACCGAGCGGACGTCGATCGACTCCTCCAGCCGTGTGATGCGCGGCAGTTCTTTGCGCACCTCGCTGATCTCGCGGCTCAGAATCTCGCGATCGGCCAGGCGCGCGCGCTCGATCTCGCGCTGCCCTTGCACACGGCCTTCTTCGATACGCTCGACCATGCCGGTCAGTTCCGACTTGGTATTCTGGATCGCGTGCTCGATCTGCCCGAACTTGGTCAGATGCGCCTGGGTGCCTGCCAGACGACCTTCCAGTTCCTGAATTCGGCGCGCTTGCTCCACGATATCGGATGACTGCGCCTCAATCCGTTGCTGCAAACGTGCGATCTCCGCCCGGTCGCGGCGATGCTCCTCGTCCAACCAATTCACCATCTGGGCGATTTGTGCAAGTTCCATGGGTATCCACCTTGGTTATCAAGAGTCTCCACAGGCTCTATGGGGCTGATTATAACACAGTAAGGCCGTTTACGGGCGACAGCCAACATGCGGGTAGTGCTGAGGATTTCGGTGGAAATTGAAAAAGGAGAGGACATCCTGTACAACGTGTTTGCCAACACCAGACATACAGGAGGTCCTCTCAGATGGGA
>Ga0334890_1002599_pt1 | contig 20430 bp, 21 predicted proteins | sample GraSluR1_MG_3_FD_207220 | JGI IMG/M metagenome (GOLD analysis project Ga0334890, IMG submission 207220) | Sludge microbial communities from methane-producing bioreactor in Wageningen University, Netherlands - Granular Sludge_31_08-R1 | ecosystem: Engineered > Bioreactor > Anaerobic >... | reverse complement strand
AACAGCCTATATCCATTTGGATCAACCGCGCATTTTTCGCGATACGCTGGCCTATGTGGAAACCGCTGTGCAGCCCATTGACTCACAGGCTTTCTGGATGGGTACCCGGGCGTTTACCTTGCCGCTTTTTCTGAAAATGTTGAACACTACACCGCAAAATTTTCAGTCGGTGGAGCAAATGAACCGCATTCGGGACGTCCAGTTTTGGCTGTCGATTATCTCATGGACTTTCCTGGCGCTGGTATTGACTCTGGCATTCCGGCATTGCTGGTTGAAATTTGCTGCGTTTGCAGTGACAATGTTTTTCAGCATGACCCTGGAGATCGGCATTTGGGACTCGTTGTTATTATCCGAGTCGATATCCTTCTCCTTGCTGGCGCTCACCCTGGCGAGCTGGGTATTGCTGGTTGTCCTGTTGCCACGAATGAAAAAAATGGGCTTTCGTATATGCCTGGTTGTCCTTTCTGTTCTGGCGGCGGTGTTGTATTCATTTGTGAGGGACAGTAATATCTATTTTTTGTTGATGGCTGCAGTGATTTATTTGGTGGGGGTTTTGATAAATTCTCATCAATCAGGCAGCCGGAAGTTGGCATGGGTTTATGCCGGTTCCATCCTGGTGATATTTCTTGTACAGAATTTGACCATCACGCACGGCAATCGCTGGCAGATTTTTATCATGGACCACCTGGCGATGCGCATTTTGCACGATCCACAGGCGGTGACTTTTTTTGAAAAGGAAGGTTTGCCGATTAGCGAAGAATTATTGTCCACCACGGGCATGATAGGGTATGAATACCAGGAATTGATGGCTACCTCGCCGACTTTGCAACCGCTGCGCGATTGGATTGATTGCTGCGGCAAACAGGCATATCTGAAATACCTGCTTTCCACCCCGATTGAAACCATGCTGGAGCCTGTTGAACAATGGCAAAAACTGGTCAACGGCGGCAATTTGGAATACCGCAATCCAGAATATGCTTTTCAAGAATTACCGGAGGAAATCAGGCGGTTTGATGAATTTTTCTTCCCCCATCAGGGTTGGGCGGTTGCTTTACTGGGATTGATAAGCCTGATCGGTATTGTTGATTATGTGATCACAAAGCGACAACCGCTGTGGATTGTGGTGGGGATTTTGTTCATCACCATTTATCCTAGCATGTTTATTGTGTGGCACGGTGAGCCGTTGGAAATCGAACGCCATGCCGCCCAGATTGGTATTCAATGGCGGCTGGCGGGTTGGTGGGGACTGGTGATGCTGGTTGAGCGATTATGGGAATTGTATCTGAGCCGCCCTCAACGTGTTTTTCATTAGCATGGCGATTGTCATGGGGCCGACTCCACCTGGAACGGGGGTGATAAATCCGGCGACTTCCCTGGCTTCATTAAAATTGACATCGCCTACCAGGCGGTGTCCGCTTTTTTTTGTGGCGTCAGGTATAGAATTAATTCCCACATCAATTACTGCGGCACCAGGTTTGATCCAATCGCCGCGTACCATCTCAGTTTTACCGATGGCTGCAATCAAGATATCGGCCTGGCGAACCACGGCGGGCAGGTCGCGTGTGCGCGAATGGCAAACGGTGACGGTTGCATTCCGGCTGATAAGCAGCAACGCAACCGGCATTCCAACGATATTTGAACGACCCAGCACTACGGCGTTTGCTCCTTCGATTTTAATTCCCGTCTGTTCGAGAAGGTAGATGCAGCCATAGGGCGTACATGGAACAAATAGCGGTTCCCGTCCTTTTTGGGCCAGGCGGCCAATGTTGATTGGGGAGAAACCATCCACATCTTTTTCGATATTAATAAGCGAAAGAACCCGTTCTTCGTCAATGTGTGACGGCATGGGTAATTGCACCAGAATGCCACTGATCTGCGGGTTGGCGTTTAATTCTTTTACCAATGCCTCCACCTGTTCCTGTGTGGCATCGGCAGGGAGGTGTTCGCTAATGGACCCCATCCCCAGTTCCTGACAGGCTTTCCCCTTGGAAGCAACATACGCGGCTGAATCTGGCCGATCACCGACCAAAACGGTTGCCAAAACCGGCTGCGGTTTTCCAGCGACAGTGCGTGCCGAAACTTCAGCGGCAACTTGCTCGCGCACTTTCTTTGCTATCATTTTCCCATCAATCAATTGCGCTGTCATGATGACTTTTCCTTTGTTATTTTTCTAAGATTTTTCGCTATGCAGCATTACCTGTATGACGAAATATTTTAAGCGTTATTTTTTTCGTATAGGTAAATATTACAGTAGATCAACACATTTAGCTCTGCTGCAAATAAGTTAGAAAAGACCTACAACTTTTCCTGTTTCCAGATCCAGATCAACATCATAGAAGACCGGACGGGTCGGCAGCCCAGGCATCGTGCGCATTTCACCCAAAAGGGGATACAGGAAGCCTGCACCAACGGAGGCGCGAATATCACGCACGGGAACTCTGAAGCCGGTTGGCACACCTTTCAGGCTGGCGTCTGTACTGAAGGACAGGTGTGTCTTGGCCATGCACAAAGGCAGATTGTCGAAACCCAGCCTGGTGTATAGGGCGATCTTGGCCTCAGCCTCGGGGGAGTAATCCACTCCATCGGCGTGGTAGATTTCTTTGCAGATAATTTCAATCTTTTCTTTAATGGAAATATCCAGCGGGTAGAGAAATTTGAAATTGCTGGGTTTCTCAGCAGCTTTTACCACCGCTTCAGCCAGTTTTAATGCCCCTGCGCCACCATCCATCCAGTGAGTCGATACCACCGCATCCATTGCCCCGGCGTCAAGCGCGGCTTTGCGTACCAATTCCACTTCGGCTGGCTTGTCATCTTTGAATGAATTGACCGCAACGACTACATTCACACCGAATTTCAGTGCATTTTTGATATGCCGCTCCATATTGGGCAGCCCGTTGCGAACCAGTTCAATATTCTCCTCGGTATATTCAGATGCCAAAGGTTTGCCAGCCACGACTTTAGGCCCGCCACCATGCATCTTGAGGGCACGCACAGTGGCAACCAATACCACCACCTGCGGAATCAGTCCGGAATAACGGCATTTGATATCAAAGAATTTCTCCATGCCAATATCAGCCCCAAAACCAGACTCTGTGATCACGTAATCAGCCAATTTTAGAGCAATTCGGTCGGCGATGATGGACGATTGTCCATGGGCAATATTTGCAAATGGCCCGGCATGCACCAGCGCGGGCGTGCCTTCCAAAGTCTGCATCAGGTTGGGCTTGATGGCATCCTTCATCAAGACAGTCAACGCTCCAGCCACACCCAGATCTTCCGCAGTGATGGCATTACCTTTACGGTCGGTGCCAATGACCATACGTCCCAGTCGTTCGCGCATGTCTGCCAGGTCAGTTGTCAGAGCCAGGATGGCCATGATTTCACTGGCAACCGTGATGTCAAAACCGGTGCGGCGGGTTTTGCCTTTTTCTTCGCGTCCAAGTCCCACTTCAATATCACGCAAGAAACGATCATTGGTGTCAATGACACGCCGCCAGGTGATCGAAGCTGGATCAATATCCAGGCGGGCAAAGCGAGAACGCTCTTCGGGTGTCAGTGTGTTTGGGTCGGTTTTCTCAATCCCGAGCTTTTTAAGCCGGCGCAGCATGGAGGGAGAAAATCTACGATTGCCATGCTTGTCCATTGGGCAAAGTGCATTGAACAACTTCTCATCATCCGGTTGTTCACTTTCGTGAAACATTCGAGTATCAATAGCAGCCGCGCAAAGGTTGTTGGCGGCGGTGATGGCATGAATGTCACCGGTCAGGTGCAAATTAAATTCTTCCATGGGGATGATCTGTGAATAACCGCCGCCGGCGGCGCCGCCTTTAATTCCAAAGGTTGGCCCCTGCGAGGGTTGGCGGATGACGGTAAAAACCTTCTTGCCAAGATATGCACCCAGCGCCTGACTAAGTCCAACAGTGGTGGTTGTTTTACCTTCTCCAAGCGGGGTGGGTGTAATGGCAGTCACGTCAATATACTTGCCCTGAGGGCGATCTTGCAGGCGCTTCAACACGTCCAGTTTGATTTTGGCTTTGTATGGGCCATAGAGTTCCAATTCCTCGGCCAAGAGGCCGGTTTCCTCGGCTACCTGGGAGATGGGTTTGAGGTCGGCAGCCTGGGCGATGTCAATATCCGTTGGCACCGGGTGAACAAGTTTCAGCTTTGTAGGTGTGAAGCTCATTGTTATTTTCTCTCCATAAGAATAAGATTGTTACTTCTGTTAAGAAAAATCTTAACCATGTATACTTCTTTGAATTTATTCCAGGTTGGCATGACGTGCCAACATCTGCGTGGCGGTGACGTCCATGCTCTGCATCAACGCCAGGATGAGGCGGTCACACAGAATAAGCATGGACTGTTCAAACAAAGTGCCCATGGGTTGCACCGATTCAAGACCGTTTACTGCTATGACATTCTTGAGTGACGGAGCCGGTATCACGACTCGATGGTCGGCCAACTTGGCCAGGGGGGAGGCGGCATCGGTAGTGAAGAGCAAGATTTTTGCGTTTTGGCGCCGAGCCTGCCCGGCTATGGCTAACAACGAAACCGTCTGACCCGAACCCGAACCGAGAATCAACAAATCTGTCTCTGTAATGGCGGGGGTAGTGGTTTCTCCCGCAACATGGACGGTTTTTCCAAGGTGCATGAGCCGCATCCCCAAAGCCCGCATGCACAGGCTGCTCCGGCCGGCTCCAGCCACAAAGATGCGTGGGTGAAATTCCATCCATTTCACAGCCTGCGCCAGGTCTGCGGCTGCCACATGGCGCACACAGGTTGACAACTCGGCAAGAATCTGCTCCAGCACGATATCGACAGATTCGCTACTCACAGATTTCAGTCGCCTCAATCGAGCTTACTCAGCGCTTCCCACGGCTCGCGCATAATTTGCGTCAATCGCTGGTATTCGGCATAGCGGGCCAGGTGGTGCGGTGTGTTGGCTGGATTGGGTTCATGAACACGGACGACTGAGACTGCTGCCTGGATAGCATCGGCATAGTTGCTATAAATACCCGCGCCAATGCCGGCTGACAGGGCTGCACCGCGCGCACCCAGTTCATTTCCATCCGAGATTTCCATTGGCACCTGGATTGTATCGGCAAACATCTGCGACCAAACCAAACTGCGCGAGCCGCCACCGGCCAGACGCACAGTGTTAATCTGACCACCAGCGGCGCGCAACTTCTCAACATGACTGAGGTGGCCGAATACAACTCCCTCATAGAGCGCGTATAGCAGATGTGCGCGGGTATGCCACCCCGCCACACCGTAGAATCCCGCACGCGCGGTGGGTTGGACGTTTGAGCCATACAGGAAAGGATGGAAGATAATATTGGTGCTGTCTGGAGACAGGCTGGCAACCTCTTCATTGCACACGTCATAGACCGAAATTCCCCGCTGCCTGGCTTCGGCGCGCTCGTCGCCGCAACACTGTTTTACAAACCACTCCAGGTTGGTGGCCGAAGTGGCACTGCCTTCAATGGTGAGGTACAGGCCGGGTTCAGCAAAAAGGGTGGTCATGAACAGCCCCGGATCGACAATGGGATCGCGGGTAATGACCTCGTTGATGCTCCAACTGCCCATCACCAGGCAGGCCTGGTTCGGATGGATTGCCCCGGCGCCAATAGCGCTGGCATCCACATCGATCAGGCCACCCACAACAGGCGTCCCAATGGCCAGCCCGGTTTCCTGGGCTGCGGCGGGTGTTACTTGACCGATGATTTCACTGCTATACTTTAGCGCCGGCAAAGCCGCATAGGCTTCCGAAAGATCATATAGCGCCATCAACTCGCGGGAGTAGCATTGGTTGCGAACATCCAGCAAACTACAGGCGCTCATGTCGGTGTAATCGCTTGTGATCTCACCGGTCAGACGATACTTGATATAGTCCTTGACCATCAAAATGGCGCCCAGGCGTTCATACTGCTGCGGCTCATGCTGTTTGAGCCAGGCAAGTAAAGCGTTTGGCTGCGCAGGCCAAAAAGATTGGATAGTGAAGGGGAATACCTGCGAGTGCAGATCGCGCTCATTCCAAGCAGTCACCACGTCAGCAGCGCGTGAGTCCATGGATTGAATGCCGTTGCGAAGCGGCTGCCCTTGCTTATCCAAAAGATAGACACCATTGCCGTGGCCGGTATTACCGATCCCGGCGATCTCATTTGGCTGGACACCTGATTTGTCCAAGACCTCGCGGATGGCGCTGGCTGTGCTCTGCCAGAGCATTTCCATGCTGCGTTCCGTCCACCCCGGCTGTGGATATTCTGTCTCGGCTTTGCAACTGGCAACCGCGATTTCCTTGCCTTTTAAATCAAAGAGTGCCGCTTTAGAGACTGTGCTGCCGTTATCAATTCCCAAAAGATATTGGCCCATAATTTTCCTCTTTTAATCTCTCTTATTTATACAGTGGGACTTTACCAGCCGAACCCAGTCACATTTTTTGCAGATGACTGCGCTCACTGCCGATCGCGCTGTCAAATATGCCGATAGCCCAATTATGACTCATGCATGGCTTTAAAATTTCAGCTAAAGTCGGATATTTCATGGTGTACCTTGGACTTCACTATCCTGCAAACGCGGGTTCGATTAAACCTTTGAAATCGGTTTTGATGCAGAGCAAATCACCAGCCCAGGGTTGGAGTTTTCGCTCCTCTTCTCCAAACTCCCACGATGAAGTTGTGATAAAGAGTTTGTTCAATTCATTGCCGCCAAATGCGAATGAGATGACATGTTGGACTGGGAAACGAATCTGACGCTCGATTTTACCGGCACGATCATAACGCGTGAGCTTCCAGCCAGCCCAATGACCATTCCAGACAAAGCCTTCGGTGTCCACGATTAATCCATCTGGCATCCCTTCGTCCTCCGGCACACTCGCAAAGATACGGCGATTGCTGGTTGTGCCATTGGCCATGTCATAATCCAGGACTATGATCTGATTGTGGCGCTGATCGGCAACATACACTGTTTGACCATCAGGGCTTAGGCCGATGCCGTTTGCTGTGGCATAGCCCGTGTCAAGCTTGTGAAGCGATAAGTCGGGGTCCAGGCGATAGAGTGAACCGTCTGGAAGAAAGGGGTCTTGCATGTTGACGGTTCCGACCAGCAATCGTCCCTGTCGATCCACAGCAGCATCGTTGTAGCACATCTCCGGCTTGTCTGATTCAGGTGACCCCACCAGGAGTTTGTATTCATTCGTTTCAGGTTCCCACGCATACAGCCCGTTCTGGGTAATGGCAATCCAGCCTCCCGAAGCCCGGCGAGCCAATGCCGTCACCGGCAGGCTGGTGGAGAATTTGGTGAACTTGCCCGTTTCTGGATCAAACCGGCAGGTTAACCCGCATCCCCAATCCACCCAATACAAGGCATTTTCTCTCGGTTCCCAAATCGGGGTTTCTCCAAGTTTATTTTGCGACGACAAAAGATGTTCTGGCTCGTTCATATGGTGGTCTCCTTTTTTTGAACTCTGAACTAATCGTAAAGCATACGACTGACCTGGTTGTCAGGACAAAGGTTATTACGCTCTGTTCGTCGGCAACCGCCAGCTATCCATTTTTAACCCAACTATGTGAGCTACATTTAATGCTATTTGTATCTAGATCAATACCCGTAAGATATTTAATTATCACTTCCGAAGAAGTCAGATTCAAAAAAACCTGAGATGAGACTCCCGCCATTGCCATTACAAATGTTTCCAGGTTTCCAACAGATGCGCAATATCGTCGAAAATCATATCTGTTCCAATGGCTTCAGCCTCGGCGCGATCTGATGATCCTGATAAAACGCAAATGGTGATCAACCCAGCTCTTTTCCCGCCAAGAATGTCTGTATCAACGCGGTCGCCTATTGCTGCTGTGGTCTCGGGCTGTGCGCCCATTTGCTCTAAAGCAAGCTGATACATAATCGGTTCCGGCTTACCAATGGAGGTGGGTTGAGTTTCTGAGGCTGTAGCCAGGGCAGCAATCATTGATCCAGTGCCTGGTATAAGACCTTCTTCGGAAGGATTGGTCGGATCAAGGTTTGTGGCAATAAAACGAGCGCCACCCCGAATCAACAGGGTGGCGCGCTTAAGTTTTTCATAGGTAACGTTTCGATCCATACTAGCGACGACCACCTGGACATTTTCATCGGCCAGAATGAAACCTTCATCAGATATCGCTTGTTTGAGCGAAGGCATCCCAAAAACGTGGACGCGCGTTTCGCGTGGATACGAACGCGCCAGGTAGCGTGCCACAGCCTGGCCAGAATGCATAATCTCATCTGGCGAGATTTGCACACTCATCCGCGCCAATTTTTCGGCGTATTCTTGCGGAGTGCGTGTGGAGTTGTTCGTCGCCAAAATAAATGGAATCGGGCGCTCGCGTAGGAAGGCAAAGAATTCGCACAAGCGTGGCATGGGTTGGTCGCCCCGATAGAGGACACCATCCATATCAATGATGAGATGTTTAATATCAGACAATGAAGGCATAATACTTTCCTGCTTCCAAATTTTTAATGTCACAATTATCTTTGTCCGTATTCATTCTGATACAAATTCACCATATAATCGACCTGCTCCGGGGATAGGAAGATAGGTTGCCCGCGCTCCATGGCCAGATGTGTGATCTTGGCGATCTCTTCGACTTCGACTGCCATTTTGGTTGCCTGCTGCGGTGAAGAGCCGATGGTAAAGACGCCGTGATTCTGCATGACGATGGCCCGTGCCCGGCCGATTTTTTTGATAATTTCCTGTCCAATGTCTTCACCACCAATTGGTGCATAACCCCCCAGAGGGATTTCTCCGCCGAGCATTGCCGAAGCCGTCAGACAGGCCGGAATAGGCTGCCCCAACACGGCGAAGCTGCTTGCATAGGGTGAGTGCGTGTGAACGATGCCAAAAACATCGGGACGATGTTTATAGACATACAGATGTGTATCTGTATCAGTGGAAGGATTGAGATTCCCTTCCACAACCCGTCCATCCATGTCAACCACCACCATGTGAGCAGGTGTCAACTCTTCAAAGGCATAGCCGCTCGGTTTGATGACAACCAATCCTGATTCTGAGTCGCGCCCACTGACGTTGCCGCTTGTCATCTTAACCAGGTTGTTTTTGGGTAATTCCAGGTTACATTTCCATACAATATCGCGAAGTTTTTCTAATAGCATGATTAATTTATCTCCAATCTCTTATGATTTCTTTCGAAAATCTTGATCAAAAAGTGCAAGGATTCCGCGGGCAGCTGCCTCATCTACGATAAGCGCGTGCATATACCCACCTCGCAGCGCGCCGTATATTGGCTTTGCCTTGGCTTCAGTAGCTGCAACACCAATCCTATATGGAATGTTGAGAATCTCGTCCAGAGTCAACCCGATAACCCGATCAGTATATTCCTTCCCGCAGGGTTGACCATCAAGGTCGTAGATGTGGGCTGCAATTTCGCCCACCCCTCCACAATCCGTGATTCGTTTCATATCCTGTGGGGACAAGGCTGTGAATTGGACTATGCGGGAGGCCTCAGCATCCAATGTGCCAATTCCCATGAGCGCAATGCTGGCGCGGCGGGCGATATCCAGGATCCCTTTGACTGGCTCCATCATACAGAGTAACTCACAGTTTTCCCGAGTCTCGACAAAAGCTGGCGCATGGAGCTGATAGGCTTTGCCGCCCAACTTTTTGGCCATATTTGTAGCCAGATAGTTCATATCGTTTTCAATGGGACCCTGGAGAGCTCCAAGGATTGGTACAACTTCGACTTGATAAGAACGTGTGGGGTCAAGCGCCAGGGCGACAGCCCGAAGAGTTGTTCCCGGAGTGATAGCCAATACATCGCCATCGCGCAAGTGTGCCAAAAGATAATTAGCTGCCACGGCACCTAAAGCGTTCAAGGATGAGATACCGCTCTCTGCTACAGCCGGAATGACGATTACATCATTCAAACTAAAGACAGCTTTCAGACGGGCTTCGAGGTCAAACAGTTGTTGAAACGGTGTCCGAATAGAGATATTTACATATCCTAGTTCGTGTGCTTGCTGGAGCAAGCGATTCACCTTTGGTATGGACAAACCCAGACGCTGAGCAATTTCTGTTTGCGTCAGTTTTTCCATATAATGAAGGTTCAAAATTGTATTCATTAGGCGTATCGTTTCATAAGTTGGCATGTTTGTAACCCGTCCCGAAAATAATATAGTGCTCAATCCCAAGAATTGGGTGGCATCTGTTATTATAATAGGCACATCACACGGTTGAGGTCGCTTTTTCCAGCCCTGGGCAGCCTAATGGGCAAGCGTCTGGCCAGGCATCAGCCACCAAATCTTTTACAAATCCTCGGGCGGCAGCCGCAGAGGCGACAGGATCGCCTTCAGCATGCATGTCTCCCCAGATCTCAACACCGAGCAGCCCCCAAAAGCCCGTTTGCGCCAGCGCCTGAAAAGTCTTTTGAAACGGAACAATACCAGCGCCAAAAGGAACTCCACGAATGACTCGCGGTTGAGCATCCTTGACGTGAATTCCAAGGATTTGTCTATTGGCCAGGGCAATTTCATCGGGTGGGTAACATCCGGCTGCGGCAAGATTGCCAATATCTGGATATAATCGCAGCCAGGGTGAGTTGATTTCATGAATAATGGACAATGCTTTGCTCAGGTTTTCCACAAATGGAGTATCCAGGTTTTCAAGACCCAGCATCACACCAGCCTGCCCGGCCCAATGAGCACCCAAATTGAGGTTGTCAACAAAGTTTGCCCGGGTCTCCTCATCACTCGTTTCGTAAAAAACATCGTAGCCCATCACCTGAATAACACGCAATCCGATGTCGCCTGCAAAATCTATCGCTTTATGCAAGATATCCAGCCCTTTCCGGCGAAGCTCTGGCGAATGGCTGCCAAGCGGATATTTTCGATGCCCACTTAAACACATCGTCATGATTCCAACACCGGTATTTGCGATGGTGCGGCGTAATTTTGCTCGCGCAGAGGCTGACCAGTCCAGGCGGCTCAGGCGTATGTCGCTTTCATCAATCGAGATTTCAACAAAATCGAATCCTGCCTGACCTGCCGCGGCAAGACGTTCTTCCCAGGACAGGGCAGCAGGCAAAGCTTTCTCATAGAGTCCAACGGGCATTTTGAACATAAAGGCAACTCCAATCAAGCCTTAATCTTTTCCTGCACCAGCAGATGGTTGAGTACGACAGCGAAAATCAGGACAGTGCCTTTGGCAAGGTTCTCCCAATAAGGCGGGATAACGGTCATCAGGCCAATCGTCACACAGATAATGATGAGCGCGCCGACCACCGTTTTGGTGACCGAGCCTTCGCCGCCCGCAAAAGCTGTGCCTCCCAGCAGGACAGCGATAAGACAGTTGAATTCCATGCCGTCTCCAGAGAGCGGGTCGCCCAGGGACATGTAGCTGGCGCGCGCCACACCGGCCATCGCAGCGAAAAATCCAACGATGATGTAAAGCAGCCATATGGTTTTGACCGCATTGATGCCCGAAAGCTCGGCTGCCAGGCGGTTGCCGCCGATGGCAGCGGCATATTTGCCCAGGATAGTCTTGCGCTGGACGATAGTCAGTAACACGATGATGAGAATGGCGACCCAGAACGCCCAGGGCAGGCCGAGGAGAACATCCTTGCGGGCGAAATCGTTAATCCAACCGGGCATGGTTTGGGTCGGGGTGCTTTTTATGGCCGAGGTGCCATCTGGCACAATCAGCAGAGCGATGCCTTTGAACAGGTTCAACGTAACCAGCGTGGCGATCACCGGTGTAATGCGCAGCCGCATTACCAGCAGGCCATTAAGAGCGCCCATTATCAATCCCAAAACCAGGGTAATCGAAATGGCAACCAAGAAGGGGGACCCATTCAGTATCAGCCAGGAGAACACAACCGCTGTCAGACTCATGGCGCTTCCCACAGAAAGGTCAATGTAGCCAGAAATCATCAACAGGGTGAAAGCGCCGCTTAAGATGAGAATGGGAACAGCACTGCGTAACAGGTTGATGATGCTGTCGGGGCTGAGAAAATGTCCGCGCCCGAAGAAGGTGACCTGATCCAATTTCATCAGGCTGAAAGCCATTACAATCAACGCCAATACTACATAGATATAGTAACGCTTGATGTTGGCCCTTATCTCTGCTGAATGTTCTATTTGCTGCCGGAATGTATTTTTCTGTAAGGTATTATTCACGTTATTACTCCTTTGACCGTTCCGCACAGCCTAGCCTTTCCTTTTATCCAGGGCGTAACGCTGTGCCAGGATGGCGAGGAAAGTGACGATTCCCTTAAGGGTGAATTGCCAGTCGGGCGAGAGCAGCATTCCGGTGGCTGCAGAGGTTACGACTGATAGAATGATGGCGCCGACAAACATTCCCAGCACCGAACCGAAACCTCCCGCAACGCTGACGCCGCCCAAAAGTGTTACAACAAGCGCATCGAATTCGTAGCCCATTGCCCGGCTCGAAACCCCGGCCTGGTACTCAGATGCCAGCAAGATTCCAGTAATTCCAGCTAGCAACCCACTGAAGATATAGAGCATGGTCAGGTACTTGGCGACGTTTATGCCGGAAAGACGTGCGGCTTCAGGATTTGCGCCAATCAGGTAGATGCGCCGCGCAAATATCGTTTTGCGCTCAAAAATGAACGCAGCAGTAATCAAAACAATCATGATTAGCAAAGGTAGGCGGAATGGCGTTCCAGGGAGGTTCCAATTTCCCAATACACCAAAGGCATCCGGCAGACTGGTATTACGCTGCGCTCCTTGTGTGATAACCTGGGCTGTACCGCGCGCCAGCATCGATGTGCCGAGGGTGACGATGATGGACGGCACTTTCAGTTTGGCGATAAAAAATGCATTGACTGCGCCGACACCCATGGCGCACAGCAACGCCAGCACCACCGCCACGCCGTAGGGCAGTCCCAGGCCATTGGCCAGCGTATTCTGTGAGACGTTGGCTCCCTGGCAGAAATAAACAGACAACACGCCAGTCAGAGCTATGTTGGCACCCACAGACATGTCATAGTTGCCGGTGATCAACACAAAGGTAACGCCAATCCCCAGGATGATGATGAACCAGTTGTTCGTGATCAGGTTGAGAATATTCTTGGGCAGGTAGAAGTTCGGCACCACGAGACAGGCCAGGCCAAATAAGATAATTAGCACGCCGATCATGAAAAGTGTAATGAATGACTCGTCACTTAACTTATTACCGATTATTAATTTCTGCGGCTGTTTGATTTCCATGGCTATGCTCCTCCTGTGACGATGTGAAGGACATTTTCGCTATTGATTTCAGGACAATTTCGCATTGTGGACTTCAGACAACCCTCGTATAGAAGATAGATACTGTCGCAGATGTTCATAACCTCGGGCAACTCAGAAGAAAAAATGATGATGGTTTTCCCTTCTTTCGCAAGCTGGCGGATGATGCTGTAAATTTCACTCTTGGCGCCCACATCAATGCCGCGGGTTGGCTCATCCAGCATGAGCAGATCGGCATCTGCAAAAAGGCATTTAGCCAGCACCACTTTTTGCTGGTTGCCGCCGGATAGCTTGGCAGCCTCTTTTTCAATGGTGTTTGTGGCAATCTTCAACTTATCCACGTATTCGAGCGCGGCGTTTTGTTCCAGCGCATTGTTGATGAATCCGCCGCGCGAAATTTTTGACATATTCATAACCGGCACATTGCTGCGGATGGTCAAGATGGTGAACAATCCCTGCGTTCTTCTTTCTTCAGGCACCAGGGTAATGCCTGCATTAATGGCATTCTCAGTTTCAGGTTTGAGCTTCTGGCCTTTGAAGATGATTTCGCCTTCATAAGCATCAGCGCCATAGAGCGCGCGCGCCAGCTCAGTTTTGCCTGCGCCTACCAGTCCATAGAATCCGGCAATTTCACCGGGGCGGATCTCAAATGAAACATTGTTCAATCTATGATTGGATAAGTTCTTAACTTGCAAAATGGGTTCCGAACTTTCACAGCTGCGAGGTGTGTACTGCTCAAAAACCGTTTTGCCAATCATCATTTTGATGAGTTCCGAGCGGTCATGAACATCAGCGACAGGCTTTGTTTCAATATGCTTGCCATCGCGCATGACTGTCACATAATCTCCAAGCTCAAAAATCTCATCGAGCCGGTGAGAGATGTAAATAACAGTGACGTTCCTTTCACGCAGGTTTTTAATGATGGCAAATAACCGGACGATTTCGCTCTCAGATATAGCAGCAGTCGGCTCGTCCATGATGATGATGTCAGCTTCGGATGCGACTGCTTTGGCAATTTCTACGATTTGCTTCTTTGCCACGCTTAAGGATGAAACCAGTTGATTTGGTTTGATGGATGGCTCGATGCTATTTAAGACTTCGACCATCTTGTTGATTTTTTCAGTCCGTCGGATAAAACCGAAGGTGGTATCTTCCATACCCAGGGTGAGGTTTTCCTCAACAGTAAGTTGATCAACTACATTAAGTTCTTGAAACAGGGTGCTGATACCTTTTTGCTTTGCATCACGCGTGTTGTGCGGATTGTATTCTTCACCTTTTAGCAGGATTTGACCACTTGTGCGGGTGTATGCGCCGGTTAGAATCTTGATCAGGGTGGATTTCCCTGCACCGTTTTCTCCAACCAGGCAGTGAACGGTATTCCGCTTTATAACAAAGCTGACATCGTTGACTGCCCTTACACCCGGGAAATCTTTCACAAGATTCCTGATCTCCAGCACATTCTCTGTTGGTTCCATGCATAATCTCCTTGAACTTGATGGGAGGAAAGCCATGGCCTTCCTCCCATCGGCTCAAATTATTATTCTTCGAACAGTACTACTCCAGGTTAGTGCCGAATTGGGCGTTCAGCCAGGTAACAGCATCAGCGCGCGGCATGGTCCAGAAGGAGATGTTGTAGGCTTTGTAGAAGAATTCTTCGGCGGGCTGCGAGGTCGGTTTCACTTTGCCAGAAGCAACATCCATGATCAGGTCAATACGGCCGCGAGCGGTCTCAATTGGCGGGAGGCCCATGGAAAGTTTCAGCGAGCTGTTCGGGTCGTAGACTTCTTTCATTTCAACTTCGTCGAAGTCGACGCTGGCGACAATCTCGGTCAAGGGTTTACCATTGTCCATCTTGCCACGCCCGGCCTGCTTGAGGGCAGCCATCGTGCCGACGGTCAGGTTGGACGCTTCAGAGTAGATCAGGTTGACTTCGGGGTGAGTGGTCATCAAGTCGGTGATGATCTGTTTGGCGGCATCAGGGCCTTTGCTGGCATCCTGGCATCCCAGGTCTGTGGCAGTCGGGTCGACGGAGAGGACACCCTTCACAAAGGGATCGGTACGTCCGGACTTCACCTCGGTGTGGTTCGGCCAGCCCAATTGCACCATCACGATGGGTTTGTCGGGGTTGGCGGCTTTCCACTGGGTGGCCATTTCAGCACCCATGGCAAACGAAATGCCTTGTTCATCGCTGCGCGCGGTCGGAATGCCGCTATCGCCCAACGGGCTGAAGAACGAGGTCAGGATGATGCCTTTCTCAAGGTCTTCCAGCACCGCAGGCTTCACTGCTTCGTAATCCCAGATGTGCAAGGTTGCAGCATCCATACCCTGGGCAGCGATCTGGTCGACGTTTTGGGTCATGACGGTCCCATCAGACTTGCCGTCGAATACGAACACTTCGACGCCGTACTCATCCATGGCATATTTCTTCGCTTCGGTCGCCTGCGCCTGGTGGAACACATTGGACAGATCCGATACGAAGAACGCAATCTTCATGGGCTTGGCTGCGGAGTCTTGTGCAGCTGGAGCCTCGGATTCGGGAGCGGCTGCCGGGGCAGGGCCGCAGGCTGTTAACATGAAGCTGGCGAGTACCAGCACGGATAAAAGAGCAAACAGAGTCTTTCTCATCTTTATTTTTCTCCTCTACTTCTGTTTAAGAAAAGGAAACGGTTGGTTACGTCGCACCCTATGAAAGGCATAAATATTTATTAGGCCGGTTTCGGTACGACACTGGAGATACTTTAGTGAATATGTTTGTTCGTGCCACCATCCTTTACCCGGAAAAAAGATTCGCCTGTAATAACAACCCTTAATGACAAGCGACATCTTCGGGTTTCAGTATTTTTCGATCTAATTTCTAGTAACCGCTAACATCCTGCGCAAGTCCGTATAATACCAACTCGGTAACACATCCGCCCTTTGTGAGCGCACAGGTCTGGTAGAGCATATCGGCAAAGTGTTCGGGGCGGACGGCAAGTTCTTCATCCCATTCAAATTTGCTGACGCCTGCTGCTGCCGCCTGAAAGCCGGTATTGGAACCTCCTGGCACGAGCAGTGTGACACCGATGCCATGAGGGCGCAATTCTGTGTACAGGCACCGGGAAAACGCATTGACACCGGCTTTGGCGGCGGAATAAACCGACCATCCTGGCCAGGAGCGGCGGTCGCAGGCGCTCGATACATTGATGATTTTCCCAAACCCCTGTTTCTTGAATTGCGGTGTAAAAGTGCGGCAGCTCATGATGACGCTGTTAAGATTCAAGTCCAAGATGCGCTTATTAATTTCATCATCCATCTCTTCAATGGGGGCTACTTTGAGCGCTCCGCCCGCAAAATTGATGAGAAAATCCACCTTACCAAAGTTTCCGATCGCCTCTTTGAGCGCTCTTTCAAAGGTTTCAAGTTTGGTCACATCGCCAGCAAGGGTGACAACCTTTGAACCGGCTTCTCTACAAACCTTGGCAGTAGCCTCGAGAGCCTGCTCGTTGAAGTCAATCAATACGAGGTTCACCTGGTCGGTTTTGGCAAACAGTTCCGTGGTGGCTTTCCCGAACCCGGAACCAGCGCCTGAGATAACCGCAACTTTTCCTTTTAATGACTCAGTCATGTTCTCTTCCTCCAATTCAATTTGTGTCTCAGATTGTTTCTTTTCGTAACTGAGCCAACAGCTTGCCCAGTTCTTCATCCTCAATTGAGTAACAGTGTTCCGGTCCAGGGAATTGTCCTTGTTCAACTTCCGTGCGGAACTGCGTCAAAGCTGTCACAATAATTTGTGTCAGATCCAGATAGACTTTAAGAAAACGCGGTGATAATTCTTTGAACATGCCCAGCATGTCCTGCGTCACCAGCGCCTGACCGTCACAATCTGGCCCGGCCCCAATTCCAATGATGGGAATATCCAGGCTGCGGGTGATGATGGACCCCAACCGGTCGGGAACGCACTCAACAATCAGCCCAAATGCGCCTGCCTCTGCCAGCGCTACGGCGTCAGCCACAACCACTGCCGCGCTGGCTGCCGTCCGGCCCTGAGTTTGAATTGCCCCGGTGCGCACAATCTTCTGTTTGGTGACTCCCAGGTGCCCTAGCACCGGCACACCGGCATGCACCAGGGCTTTCACTTTGGGTGCATCGTCAGCGGTTCCTTCCAGGTGAACACCATCGGCGTGACCTTCTTTCATCAGCCGCACGCCGGTAAGTACAGCCTGTTCCACAGTTTCATATGTGCCAAACGGCAGAGTGGTCACCACCATGGCACTCCCTGCTCCGCGCACTACAGCTTGCGTGTGGTAAATCATCTCTTCCACGCTCACCGAGACTGCTTCTGATCGACCGAGTCCCACCGTACCCACAGCATCACTGACCAATACCACGTCTACACCGGCAGCATTGATAAATTCCGCCATCGGAGAATCATAGGCCGTCAGCAGGGTGATCTTCTGGCCTCTACGTTTTTTGCTCCTCAGGGACGTTGCTGTTACCTTAGGTCGTGTACTCACATATGCCTCGCTCTTTTACTTAAAGGGATGCAGGTAACAAATTTTCGAGATCGAGGTGTGGGCTGGGTAGAATCCGCACCGACACCACCTCGCCCAACCGACGCGCGGCCTGCGAACCCGCTTCGATGGCCGTCCGCACAGCGCCAACATCGCCGCGCACCATGACGGTCATATAGCCGGCGCCAATCGCACGGAGATCAAGTAATGTGATGTTTGAGGCTTTAATCATGGCATCAGCTGCTTCGATACAAGCCACAAGTCCGCGCGTCTCGATCATTCCTAATGCCCGCATCCCGGGGTCCAGCTCATCTTCCGAGGTTTGAATAACGTCTTGACTCTGATTTGGTTTCACCATGGTTCTTTATTCCTTCCTGTAGGAAATGACGCCCTCAAAACGCAGGGAGTCGAGAATACCAACAATTGCTGCGTCAATTGGCGATGAATTTTGGCCGGTGACCACTCGCGCTGAGCTGCCCTGGCTCACTATGACGAGTTCGCCTTCGCCAGCACCGACCAGGTCTACTGCTAAAAAGAGCTCGCCCTGGGGTCTACCGCTTGAATCGGCAGGTTGAACGAGCAGCAATTTGGTTGTTTTTAAAGTATCGTGCTTAAGGGAGGCAACTGCCAAACCCACAACTTTTGCGACTATCATGTTATCTCCTAGCGAGTACCAGTCGATTGGTTTTCGGAGCGCTTTCCGGTGGATTGCCTGACGAGTTCAACCAGTTGATCTACCACTCCATCAGAACCAGGATGGGTTTTTGGCTGCTCCTGTCGAGCCGCAACAACTGGTAATTTGCCATGCTGGCAACCCTTCGGTTTGGCGCCCAACTCGGGCGCTGCCTCACGTACTATCGGCGCAGGTGCGACCGGTGAGGCTGCCCTGGGTGAGGCTGAATCGGCGGATGGAGGGGCAATTTTGACTGGTGTTGGGCGGGAACCATCCAAAAGGGCGATACCCAACTGACGGGCCATATCGCGCGCCAAATCCATCAGGACCATGTCTTCATCCACGACCAATTCTTTTTTCCCCTGCGCCGCCAGGTTTTCGATATCTTCCTTGCAAATGTATTTCACCGGGATACCTCCAACGGGGCTTATTTACCCAGGCCGCCCAAACTATTAATTGCCTGAACGGCTGCATCGCGCGCCACCTTGACTTCAGATTCGTTGCCTGAGAGGTAGAGGCGTCCGAAACGGCCAGTGGATTGGTAATGAACCAGTGTAATGTGAGCCGCTTTTTCGGCTTCATTTGCAGCCAGCATCACGTATGAGGCTGGCGCAACTTCGAGCACACACAAAGTTTGGCCGCGGAGCAACAACCCACCACGACTGGACTGATTTACCAGTTGGGCCTCGTAGGCATCAACATTGGTGATCATCTTGATTGATGCGATTTCTGGCTTGCGGCGATCGTGCTCGGAAAGATTGAAGCGGGCCAATGCTGCGTTCCCGGCCACGCGCACGGCCTCTTGGAAAGGTGCATGGATTTCGAGACTGCCATATTCTCGCTCCACACTCAAAGTTCCTGGTCGAACTTCGGTCGTCTTGAGCGCTACATCCAAAAATTCGTAAACCTCACTGGCAGGTGCCAGCTCAACGTACACCTGGGCCATGCCTTCAACAGGGACATCGCCCCTGAGAAGCATCCCGGTCAGCGCCGCATATTGGGGTTGCATTGAGTCGATGAGTATATATGTTCTGAGTTCCATTATTCCTCGCCTTAATGCCTGTGCCTAGCGTTCTGCGGGCAGGTTCGCAAGCGCCCGCACGATTTTAGTCGGCCCCTGGTGAAGCAGCTTTTCGACAACAGGATGAGGCCGGGCGATGACGTGTGCAGCCACCAGTTCCCCTGCCCGCTTGGCAGCGGCGACACCCGCATCCACCGAAGCCTGCACCGCGCCGACTTCACCGCGGACCATGATGGTGATGTACCCACCACCAATTTCTTCCTGGCAGATCAGGCGCACATGAGCCACTTTGGTCATTGCGTCAGCGGCCTCAATCGAAGCCACCAGTCCTTTTGTTTCGACCATTCCTAGTGCAGTTAATTGCAATCGTGATGTAGCCATTTATGTCCTTACCTCCTAAGAGATTCCAAACACATGATTCGCGGCTTTTATACCCGCGTTGGTATCAACCGGATGCCCCAGGTTTCGCAGGGCAGTTCCGGTTGCATTCAATAAGTCAATCACCCGGTTGCGAGATAGATCGCTCAATTGGGTAGGGTCGAGGAAAAATGCGCTCTCGGATACCGCTCCAAAAGCTCCGTTTGCATTCACAATCTGTCCAAGGCTGCGCACAACATCAGCAGAATGCAAATTGCCCGGGCATTGAATATCAGTTTGAGGGCCCAGGCAAAAACGATTAGGGGAATCGCAGCCCGGGCAATCATTCCCGTCTGCTACCAACATCAAACCCATCTCACTAACTCCCCAACGTATGGCTTTGACTGATAGATCGGCGATGGAGGGGGCCGATAAGGCTGCTGAAGACGATAATTTATGGGTGCTGGGAGAGGCTCCTGACCACAATTCGGCCAGAGCCACGCGCATTTCGTGAGCAGCGGCGCGAGGGTCAGCCGCCTCACGGATGCCGCGTCCACAGATCAAGATGGATATTGGAAGGTCAGCGAAAAATGGCAGCAGTTCCATGGTCATCCCACCGGTGACAGTGAGTTTGAAACCCATATCGATCAGCTTTC
>Ga0334890_1002594_pt1 | contig 20457 bp, 22 predicted proteins | sample GraSluR1_MG_3_FD_207220 | JGI IMG/M metagenome (GOLD analysis project Ga0334890, IMG submission 207220) | Sludge microbial communities from methane-producing bioreactor in Wageningen University, Netherlands - Granular Sludge_31_08-R1 | ecosystem: Engineered > Bioreactor > Anaerobic >... | reverse complement strand
AGCTCTGAACACTGCGGCACGGGATTAAACAGATCTATGTGGGTTAAGTCGGTGTCCCGTGCACATAAACCGTTCCATAACATTAGCGAGGCGGACATGACCTCCGGGAGTTTTCTTCCCGGAGAGAGGAGTTTTTTCATGCAACCCTTTTGGGTTTCCCCGTACCAAGCCAAAGGCACGACAAAACCACGTTTTCGGGGTTATGTCCGGAGGTATGCCTATTCCCTGCGGTAGGTTATCTTGAGAGGAGCACAGAAGGGTGTGCTCCTCTTTTTCATGGATTCTTCCTCAAAAAGCTGTTTTTTTATACCCCCTCTTTAAAATGAGCCTACACAAAATTTTAAGGAGGGATTCCCATGTCTCACGAATTTGAAAGCGGATTTTTCACGCATACCCCGGCTTGGCACAAGCTGGGAACGGTTTTGGAAGAACCCCCCACTATTCAGGAGGGACTCATCGCAGCAGGGCTGGATTGGGGAGTAAAGGAGGCTCCTTTACAGGCTCTGGATTGTGGCGGAGAAAGGATTCTGGATGTTCCGCGCCACAAAGCGTTATTGCGGGAAACCGACAATAGCGTTCTCGGTGTGGTTGGACAAAATTATGTCCCGCTGCAAAACATCGAGGCCTTTCAATGGTTCGATTTCCTTCTTCACGAAGGAGACGCGACGCTGGAGGCTGCGGGATCCCTCAAAGAAGGGCGGATAGTTTGGGTTCTCGCAAAACTGCGCGAAACCGGAGAAGTCGGAGAGGGAGACGAAATACGAAGCTATGTTCTCCTTTCCAATTCTCATGACGGCTCTAGGGCCGTCACGATCGGGTTTACCCCTATCCGCGTCGTGTGCTGGAATACACTTTCCATGGCCCATTCGCATCTGGATTCCCAGGCTGAGAAGGGATTAAGGAAACAGCTTTCCTTCAAACACACTACAAACGTGCGGGAGCAAATGGATTTCGCAAAATCCGTCGTGGATCTTTCTTCCCAGTCTTTTTCCGCAGGGATAGAGAGCTTCCGAGCGCTTGCGAACAGGCAGTGTTCCTCCATCCTTTTCGAGGAGTATGTTTCTCAGGTGTTTGGGGTGGAAAAGCCCAAGGAAGATCTTCGGGCTTTCTGCGCCTTGCAGGAACTCTTCGAAGATGGCCGAGGAGCAAATCTCCCGAAGGTGCGGGGGACTCTCTGGGGGGCCTACAATGCGATCACGGAATTTGTAGACCATACCCGAGGAAGAACCGAAGAGACCAGGCTTGAGGCTGCTTGGTTCGGTGCAGGGAAGGTAACGAAAGAGAAGGCTCACGAAGTGGCTGTAAGTTTTCTCTAGGAGCATCGCGGAGCGACACATATACGTGTCGCTCTTTTTTATTTTGGGGTTTTTCGTGGATTCTTCCGCGAAAAGCATATTTTTGAACATCCTCCGGAGAATAGGGGGACTTCTCGGGATTTAAGAAAAAGGAGATGGAGAAAATTGATTGACTCGGAAAAAACAGCTTCTCGGTATTCCCATTTTTCGATCCACGCTGCGGACATGCTTTTAAATAAACTAACCATGCCGGAAGCATCGAAGGAGATTTTTGCGCTGTTGGCACGTATCGCCTGCCTTGGAGAGGCATCCTTTACCAGAGAATTACGTTATGAGCCTCGTTATCATCATTTGAACGTCATGTTACTGCTTTGGCAAGCTCTTCCCGGCCCCCATTCGGAGGAAGATTTGGCCCTTCTGCTGCTTTCTCTGGTGCATTCTCTCGATTTCGAAGAACAATTTTCCTTGTATCTGCAAGATATAGAGGTTTTCGCATGGGATGACTACAGAGCTTATAGGGAAATATTGACCATTTGCGAACGAGGAGGAAAGAGTTTTTTAGGAGTCTTCTCGTTTTCCGGGACGATTTTTGCTCTTGCGGATATCTTCGTTCACAGGATGGAGAAACTCATGCGAATGGGTCTGTCATGGGGGGTTGCAAAGAAAGTTCTGGTGGAGGAGTTTGTCGTAATTTGCAGGAGCCCATCCATGGGGAAAAAATCCGGAAGGGAACGTTTTTTGCAGGTTATATGCGGAGAGAAACTTTGGGATCCCGGGGATCCGGAGGAAGTATTCTCCCAATTTCAACTGCAACAAAAAAATCCGGGCAGATATCAAACCGCTTTCGGAGGAAGAGAAATAGAAAACGTGCTGATTCGAACTCTTGAAAACTTGGACGGGGAATTGCGCCATCATTCCCTTTCCGTTGCCGGGATAGGGAAAAAAATGGCTTTAGGCGTGGGAGACATGTCGGGAAATAGGCTCTTTCTCGCAGGATTATTACATGACTTCGGAAAGATACGGATACCGAAAGAGATATTGCATAAGAAAACTCCTTTAACAAAAGCGGAATGGGAAGTTATCCAAAAACACCCTCTTTTTCTCAAAGAATTTCTGATCGACGGTAAACCCGGAGAATTCTCCCAGGCTTTGGAAATTGCCTCACATCATCATTCGTATCTGGATGGATCCGGCTATCCTTGGGATGAGGGAGGGGAAATTTCCGGGGAAGCCAGAGTCTTGCAAGTGGCAGATATATTCTCTGCTCTTACGGAGGATCGTCCATATCGCCCGGCTTATCACTCGGAGGAGGCTCTTGATATTGTTCGAGAAGACGGGAAAAGAGGGAAAATCGATCTCGAAGCCTTTGAAATTCTTCGGGAAGTTTCGGAAGCTCAAAGAAAAATGGCCCACGGCTAAAAGTTGTGGGCCATTTTCTCACTATTTTTCTTTCACAAGATCGTCTTCGTTTGCAAACTGTTTTATCTGGCTCGTTAAAAGTTGCTGTGGGCTGTAGGAATAAAGTGTTCCGGAGAGAGCTTCCCGGAAGAGGAAGATATTTCCCACGTTCCGTAAATACTCTGCGTGTACCCTTTCGGATGCGGGCTCCCAGAACAGGTATCGTTCCCCTGGGGAAAAGCATTCCCGAAAGAGAGAGATCAGCTCGGGGATGCGGATTCCGTTTCGAGTGTAGGGTAACATTACATGAAGATAAATTTGCGTGGTGTAAATGGGATTGAGTCCGTATCTCTCGAAAGGAATCCTGTGGTGTTTTATTTTTGCTCGCTGGAAAAGATCGCAGCATAGTGGGTAGAGGACAAGAGGATCTATTTTTTCGGCCATACATTGGAGAATTGCGCACTGATAGAGGAATTCCATTTCCTTGTTTGCAGAGACTGCAACGGGCATATCAGCATAGGTTGTGTTGTAAGAAAGAATTAAAGGCACGTTTTTTTGTTCTTTTTTAGGGGGTGTTAGAAAATGCTCCCATTCAGAAATCCCATAGTCCATGCACAGGGACATGACTACATCCTGGATCTCAGCTACGGAAAGTCGGTATTGTTTCCGCAATCTATCTATTTCGGAGGCGGTACTTCGAGATCCGCCCATGGTTTTCCCTCCGGAGGAGGAGATTAATACTTTGTAGAGAGGATGGCGGATGGACACAAGAGAGGTTTTTTTATTTTTTAACTTTATGGCTGTTTGGAAATCCGCTGCGGGGAAACCATATTGTTTTGCGATTTCAGACAGAGAGAACCGCCCTACCTTGGAAATCATTTTTGCCAAAAGATTGTCTGAAATGCCAATTTGATTTTTCCTTTTAACAGTCATAGACGCCCCCCCTTGGTTTTCTTACTTTCCTATTTTTCCTTTTTTCCAAATATATATCAATAATACTCATCTTGTTATTTTAAGGCAAGGCCAAAAAATTGAGTTTTATCAAGGAACCCATCTTGGAATAGTTGTCACCCGGGCTTCCGGATCTTTTCTGGTCGGAAAAACGGACGGCGTATCCTGGAAATACTGGCGAGTTATCTCAAAGGCTGACGGTTATGCCTATTCCCTGGGAAAATCGCATTTCTCCCACCACTGAAGTAGTGGGATTTCTGCGGGAGGTTATCTTGACACTCCCATGTTGCAAGCTTGACTAGAGGGAGAAAGGAGGCCCAAAAGGTTGTTGTACGAGGGAAAAAATATTTTTATGGAATTTTTTGCAGAAACTGGGAAAGGGTGATGAAGATGATTGGGAAGAAAAGATTGTGCAAGATATTGCTCCTTGCCTTTGTGTGCTCTCTCGTAATTCCGAGTCTGGCTCTTGCAAGGCCCGATTTTAATGTGAATTGGGACGCGGATACGTCTAGCGTAGCATCAAAATTTACTGAAATTACTGAGTGGTTCTATAAAAGCATATTACCCCTGATAGGCGTGACAGGGTTAGCTATAGGAGCGGCAGCATACATTTTTGGAGGGGAAAGAGCGAAAGAAAGAGTTCTTTCCGCTTTAGTCGGATGTGGTATCGCTGCGGCTTCCGTCGTCATAGTTTCCATGCTATTCAAGACTTTCGGAGGGAAATGAGGAGGTGTTCCCATGCTGTTTCGTCGGATATCGACAAAAGCAGTGTTGTGTATCCTGATTATCACCCTTACCACCACTGCCTTCCCTCCGTTTGTTTCCCGCTCCGAAGCGGTTTTCGGAGGAGCAGAGCTGGCGGCACTTCTCACTACCGTAAAAAACATTTTGGAGACTGTGGGGAACGTGAAAAGGCTTATAACGGATCAACTCAACATGATTCGGGATGCCATGAGCATCGTAACGAATTTTACGGGACAGATACGAAGTGTCATTTCCCAAATAGAAAATATCCGTTCCGAGATTGAATCCCTAGCAAACCTTCCGGAGGAAATAAAGAACGAGATAAATAATGTCTCCTCCGAGATAGAAAGAATGTGTTCCCTGAATTCCCTTCTTTCCGGGGGTAGCGGCGGAGGAGGGTGGCTGCCTTCCTCGGAAGGAGAGGAAGTGACGGAGGAAGTGGCCGCCATCGAGGAGGCAAAAGGAAAGGGAACTTCAACCTTTACGAAAGCTGTAGTCGATGCGGCCAATACCCAGGCAAAAATATGGTGGGGTTACGGGGCCACCATGAGGATGACCTACGCTCTGCGGGTAGCGGACGAAAAGACCGGCAAGTGGAAATTTCGGACGGATGAACCGAAGGGGTCCGTGATCGGCTATCTCAAGAAGTGCCATAGGTACGTGCAAGAAGTCTCCGATAAGCTTGAATCCATGCCCGTTCCTTCCGGAGAGAATTCCGCAGAAGCAAAGCTTGCCCTGGAACAGATGCGAATCATGGCGGAGCTCTCATTGTTCCAGAGTAGCGTGCTTCTCGCTCTGATAGAGGCACAGTCCGAAGCGAACGATATGTTGGCAGCCATATATATGCAGGGATCATCCCAGGAGTATTCGAGGATTCTGAAAAACTATCTTTCCGGGGTACGGCAAGACACTTCTTCGGGGCTTCTCTCCATCTACTAATTCGCTGTTCAGGAGGGGTTTTATGCTAGTTAAATATTTTTGCCCTCGTTTGAGAGGAGGGAGACTTAGAGAATATTTTGGATTAGATTTTACCTCCATTCTCGTGGTGGGATTTTCGTGGACTGTCGTGTGGTTTTTCCTCGGGCCTTTCGTGGGATTAATCGCTGGGGCTGTCGCTTGGGCGGCAAGTTGGTGGATAAATCGGAAAGAGCGAGGTCGAGTGACTTTTTTTATCAAACGAATTTCACTTCCTCTTTTCATCGGGGTTGGTTGGGGTAGGAAGGATGAGTAAAGGGATGCGAAAGCCCAAAAAACGGCTCTTCTTCCTGCTTGCCTTTGTTTACGCTGGCTTGATTTTTTCTTCCCCTGCAATTGCCGGGGAGGAAAAAAGAAGTGCCGTATCCGTGTACGACGCGGCTTCGGAATACGTGTTGAATGTCAGCACTAAGGTTGCGGAGAAAAGGAAAATGGAGCCCATTTCCGAAAAGGAAGCACAGTATATCGTTTTTGTTATTGCTTCTGCGGCCCAGGAAATGGGGCTCCCCTTTTCGTTGCTTATGGGACTTTATACGCATGAGTCCGGGTTTTGCCCGGGAATAAAGTCTCAGGTAGGTGCGCATGGGGTGGGGCAGGTTATGCCGTTTCACTTCGAGAATTATGGGCTTTCCCCGGGATCCGGAGGTGTGGAGGCAGAAGTCTCGAAATCCGTTTTTCTCGGAGCCCAGATCTTGCGGAGATACTACGAACAGTTCGGAGACATTGAAAAGGGGATTCTTGCCTACAATAACGGTCCGGGGAATGTTTCCAAAGGGAGGATTCCCAATCCTTCATTTTTGCCGAAAGTTCTGGGGGCTCAAGGGCGTTTTTTGAGATTTTGCGCTGAAAGAGGCGTTGTTTCTACGGGGATGGAGAGTTTGGAAGCTCTTGTGGAAGACTCCATTTTTTCCCGGAAAAAATCCCAGGAAAAGCGCTCTTCAGGGGTTTCTTCTTGCAATACCGAACCGGTACTCTCTGAAGTGGAAGATTGGCTAAAAAAACATTAAGAAAGGAAGCCCCGGATGAGCGAAAAAAGCCTTGTTTCCCAGATTTTCAGCAAAACCTTTGTCCCGTTTGTCGTAGCATTGACGCTTTTAGTTGTGCTCTTTGCCGGTTTTTTTATCTTTTCCGGGCAATTGACCAAGAATATTCCTACTCTCGTTCATTTTGTGCAGGGCAATATTCGAAAGGGGGAAACCGCTCCGAGAATTGCAGCTTCTTTTATTGCCGCGGATATTGCGGGTGATATCCTGGATGCACTGCAATATCTTCCGCAGGAACGTCGCAGGACATATACACGGGAAAAGGTTTTCCGAGAGACGGTAGAACATGTCCAGCATCCGGCCCTATGGCTCAATAGGCGTTTGAGTATGGTTCAGGTCTTTCTTGACGGGGGGCAGCAAATAGACGAGAGAACTCAATCCCTTAAATTCCGGGTATGTCTCAAGGGGGGAGATCCTCCAAAGGAGAGCTTCCCGCTTTATTCGGAAGAGGGGATTCGTCAGTACGCAACAACATATCAACAGGATGCCGTTTCCGGAGCGAGGAATATCTATCAGGAATATTCCGTCCGCCTTCCCGTGGGGCCTTTACCTGGAGGAGACGAGAAGAAGTTATACGTTCTTTCCCCTCCCATACTTGGGGAAGAGAGAGAAAAGAACTGGTACAAGATTCTGGAAGAAGAATTGGGCAAGATGAATGAATTTGCGGACCGCTGTTCAGACCAAAGCCTATTGCCTCATTTGGAAAAACACCTGCTTTCCATAGAGAACCGCTTGCGGCCACAATCAGCTGAATTAGCCGCAAAAACAGGCGCAATACGGGAAAAAGCCCGCTCTCGTTATCTCCTCTTTTCATTGTCGGAGGTTCTTGCCGGAGGAGATGAAAGCCTGGAAAAGGGAATTATTCTCCATGCCCGGGATCCGGAACATATTATGGAAGCTCTGGACCTTTTCAAGAAACAAATCATTGCGAGAACGGATATTTCCTCTCGGTATCGTGCCATGCAACACCTTGGATCTTCGGGATACTGGACACAACCGGAACGGGAGCGGATCAAAATTGTGGAGAGCTGGATTGCCGAAATTCTGAATGGGGGAAAAGGGAAACCCTCTGCAAAAGAGAAAGACCAATTACATGTCACCATATCGCGGCCCATGCTCGGAAAGGAGTATGTAGTCCTCACCATGGACAATCTTTCGGGAGCACCGTTGTACGACCAAACGATAACCATACAGATAAGGGACAGGGCAACAGAAAAGATCCTGAGAAACCGAGAAGTCGTTTTTGACGAAATTCCTTCAGGATCGTCGGAACGTTTTCTGTATATGCAAGGAGAAGAGGCGAAATGGTTTTTTTCTCCGAGTAAATTTGAGATTATCGTATTAGAGGAGTGAAAATCAAATCATGGCACGGAAGAAAAAAATTTCCCGGGATCCTGCGAAGATGCCCGGAATTCCCATCAATGCGTATGTCGTATTCATCCGGCGGCTTGCGTACCTCCTGAAGGCGAACGTAGGTATAGGGAAAGCGCTTCAATCTCTTGGCAGGTCCGAAACGAATGAAAAATTGAAAAGGAAGGCTTTTTCCCTGGCTCGTCGGGTGGAGTCCGGGAAAAATCTTGCCAGGGCGTTTCATGAAGAGGAGTTCCCTTCGGTGCTTGTGGATTTATGCAAGTCTGGAGAGAGAACGGGGAGCTTCCATGAGATGTTGGAGGAGTATTCGAAAACTATTGAAATGGAAGCGGAAGTTCTTCGAAAGTTTCAGACAGCCCTCATTATGCCGAAGGTCACTCTTTGCCTTATGTGGGTTTTGCTATATATAGTTTTACAAGTGGCATTTCCTAAGTTTGAGGGCTTTCTCGCCCAAACGTCAATTTCAATTCCTCCTCTCTCGGCGTTCATGTTCCATCTGTCTAGAACGACAAGAGGACTTTTTGGCGGGATACTCTATTTTCTCCCCTTGGTAGCGGCTTTTTTGGTGCCCAGGATATTTCATATCAACCTCGAATCGAAAATTCTCAGGGCAATACCCAAACTGAAAACGATTTACGTGAAACAGGAATGGATTCGATGGACAAATTCCTTGGGAATTTTGCTTCACGGAAAAGCGAATATGGTGGAATCCCTTGAAGCGTCGAAGTCCCTTTTTCCGGTTGCTCTAGCCAGAAATGCGGAGGAGGTGATCCAACGAGTTACACAGGGGCGCATGCTTTCCCGGGCGTTGGTGGAATCGTGCGGAATCAAGGCGATTCCTGCGATACTTACGTCCTTGATAGAGACAGGGGAAGAAACGTCTCAGGTAGACGAGGGGCTGCTGTATGTGGCGGAGACTTTCGGGAAGGAGGTTTTGGAAGAGACACGGAGATTATCCGCAATCATAGATCCCGTAGTGACTCTTGGCCTCGGATCTCTGGTGCTCCTGGTGGCCGTTTCGATTTTCCTGCCCATGATACAGGCGGTGAGTTCTATATCGAATATGTAAACAAGAAGAAGCGTAGGGGCAAAGCCCCTACGCTTCTTCTCCTTCTTTTTCTGTTTCCTGGTTTTCGGAGGGGAGCACCCGGCTTTCCAAAAACTCCCGGGCTTCCTCGATAGGAACAGGTTCATTTTCTTCCGCGAGGAGGGCTAAAAGCCGATTCTTATGAGGCCATACCCGGAGGGAAATGTCATCTTCTTTGGCTCCTGTATTCAGGTCGAAGAACCATGGAACCGGAGATCCGTCAAAGCTACATCCTTCCTGTAAAATGTAATCTTCCCCAAGATATACCATATTCCAAGGTGTCTTGATCCCTCGTTCCATGAGTTCCGCTGCGATAAACAGTTCCGTGGTGGCGCAGGCATCTCGGATATCTTTCCAGGGAATTGACACCAGGCTTCCGAATGCATGGGCATCCAGGAAAACAGGAGAAAGAGGGCCATATTTTCCAAAGGTTCGAGGATAAATCTTCCCTCCGAATACCGTTTTTATCGACCCCTCGGCATTTTGCTCGCAGATTGATACGAGGGGGAAAATCCTAAATCGAGCCCCATCTTCCATAGTTTGCAAATACAGTTTTTTCCACCGTGCCATTTCACCTCGGTTATACGGGTCCGGATCCGCTTCTTGTAGGGTTTCTAAAACCAGTTCTCGTGGGAAGCCACGCATGACGTGATTAATATATCGTGCGGGGGTATAAGTTTCGACATCGAGTTTTACTTCCAGCACGCCGGGTACAACCCAATGTGTTTTGCGGTACTGCTTCAGGTCCGGGTTTTCCGTCACCTCATCCAGGCTAGGGCCTTCTCGGAGCCATCTGGAACCGAGAAAACGGGGTGGCATGGAAAGGTAGCGCGAATGCTTTTCTCCGGTGTCCTCGTTGCATTGCTGGAAGCTTTTCCCGAGGATCCATTTTGTCCTCATAAGAGATAAAGATTCGATGGTGGCTGAAAAAAGAGGAGGATCTCCTTCCGTGGCGAAAATATGTAGTCCCTCTTCGGATTCGCTGTACATGAGAGCATGAGCATCGTCTTTAAACTCGCAAGGAATCGTTCTGTTCAAAAGAAAAAAACCTCCTTTCGCCTCGTCAGGCAAGCTTGATAAGCAGAAAAAGAGCGGAAACGATGAGAGCAGACAAGGTTAAATTCAGAAGGAACCTTGCAGGTCTGGCGAAAAAAGCTCTTTTTCGATGATAGCGGTATCCGGCCTCGATGCGCTTTACGTTAAAGGCCCCTTTGGTGTGGTTGCTCTCGTGGTACAGGAGTTTTTCGCAGACCACAACGGAAGAGGCAAGGGATACGGGGATGCTTTTTTTAGGCTTCTCCATGAGCGACTCCCCGGGGATAACGTTCACAGCATTTTGCTATGGATGCGGCAATATCCCCTTCCGTTTCTTCCAGGGTTTTATTCCAGACAGCCTCATCTCTGGCATCCGTGGTGGCCAGCCAATATTCCCAGGGAGTAACGGTGAGCCGTGCGGTAAAAGACCCTCTTCCATGAGTTTTTACGAGGATGTCCGAAAACTCTCCTTTTACAAATTCCAGTTTACCCACTGAATCCAGTTCTCCATCATTCAAAGAAAGAATTTCTCGAAGGGCTTTTTTGTCGTCGTATTGCAGGATGTATTGTAAATGAGTGTTCGTGACTACGGAATCTCTGATTTTTTCATTATAGTTCAAATCCCTGACGTTTTGCGTCAACATGTAGATTCCGCCGCCGTATTTTCGGATTACCCGATAAAATTCTCCGGTAAAATCCGATCCCGCTTCGGTCGCAATTATTTTGAAGGCCTCGTCCAGAGCGATGATTGTTTCATATCCTTTTGCCCTTCCCTGGAAAACGACATCCCACACATGCCGTGAGGCTGCCATAAAGAGCACTTGTTGTAACTCCTTATCCGATTCAATGCCTTGGAGATCGTAGACGGTGAAGTTCTTGTCCATGCTGATATTGCTTTCCCCTTGAGCAAAAAACCTGCCTCGATTGCCCCGGGTCCATCGGGAAAGGAAGGCCCCGAGATGGCGTTGCCGTTCTTCAAGCAAGGGGTTTCCTTTAATTCCGGGAAGCGGTTCTCCGAGAAACAGGTCTGTTACGTGCGACAGGGAAAAACTGCGGGTTTGTTCTCTCAAGACATCTTCTTCTTCCCGCATAAGTTCCTGGGCTTTTTCCCGGGTATCTCCGATGCCGAAAAGCGTGTAAAAAGCGTCTTCGATTACCAGGCGGTCCGCTTGTGGAATGGGGCTGTCCAGAGCATCCCGAGTCATGGAAGCTACTATCGAGACGAAATAGGGCTCATCCGCAAGAGAAATGTTCTGGAACGGATTGATGCTCGTTTTTCCGGCTTCTCGAAATTCGAAGAGATCCCCTCCGAAAACGGAAGGAAGCCGCCGGAACGATCCTCCCTGGTCCAAAATGACGCATCGCGGTTTTTTAGTCCAGTAATTCCAAAGGATCTGGTTCAGGACAAAGCTTTTTCCGCTCCCCGTTTTACCTATGATAACGGCATTTCGTGCGGCAAGAGTCGGATCCATAGGGTCGAAGGGGATGAGGGTTTTGTATCTCGAATGGAAAAGCATGATATTCCGTTTGGAACCTTTCCAGCTTCCCAATACCGGCAGCAAACTTGCTACGTTATCCGAAGTAACTTCATAAGAACGCTCCGAGACATATCCCGGGATGTTCCCGGGGAGATTGGAGAGCCAGACGAAAAAAGCGGCATCCTCTTCGCGCAACCCCTGGGCTCCTTCCATTTCCTTGAAGGCCTCGCAAATGGCACTGGTTTGTAAATCCAATGCTTCCTGCGATAGAGCCCAGGTAACCACCGACAGTTGGGTGGAGTAGAGCCTGTCAGAACCTCCCTGTATCATGTTTTCGAGAAGCAGTTTCACGTGCCCATGACGTTCTCCTGCTTCCACCTCTCCGGTTCTTGCGGAATTCCGCAGGCGTTTTTCCTCCATTTTCAGGGCATCCACGGATTTTGCTCTATCCAAGGGTTTCGCAGAAAAAGATACTCGTATAGGGAAGCCCAATTTGTTCGTAATCTCGTTTATGAGCGTGAAAGGGGTGCTTTTCGGGGGCAGATTGAGGGAGACCGCTCCTATATAAAAATTTGGGCTGCCCGGCATTTCAAGGTGTGTTTTTTCGATGAAAAACCCACTTTCGGGAATCTGGATATGAAGAGGTCCGTGATGATTGTATCGATTGAATCTCTTCGTATGATCCCTTTCCTTTCGCGGGGAAAGGCACGCCGCCAAATATTGCACGATTTCGTCCTCCGTGGGAGCAAATATTTCCGTTATTCCCTGGAGTCCCGCGATAAAAGATCTTTCGATCTTTTCCAGATCGGATTTTACATGTTGCCATGTAACATGGTTTCTTCCCTGGATTTCCCGCAAAGACCTTTGCTGTAAGATGTTGGGTTTTTCTGGTTTCAGTTCATCGTATTCCTTGACCACGAAAAGGTGTACGTCCGTGGAAAAAAGATCTCCTTGCGAGGCTTTTTCCCGGAGAAAGGAAGATCTTTCCTCAAGCATTACGGAAGTAAGGGGCAAATCCGTTCTGTTTTCCTCGCAATGAGCGGAGACTATTTCATGTACGCACGGATATTTACGGAACACGCACTGCAATGTCGTTCCGAGAGGTAGAGAATCCACACAGATTTTGATTTTATCGTGGAGCGCTTCCAGACGTTCGTCCGTTTCCGTGAAGAAAGGAACGGGAGTGATCCGTAAAACAAATCCGGCATGTCCGTTCCTATAGAGGATTTTGTTCTCATAGAGTACCCGAAAGGGGAGATGGCTTACGATCCCCTCTTCGAGAGCCTTACGGGTAGATCGTATTTCCGACAATAAATGGTACGGTCTCGGCATTGTTGCACCCTCCTTTAATGAAATCCGTGAAAGAATCTTTCTCATCCAGTAAAGGGTGCAACACGAAAGAAGCAAGGGGGAAAAATATCTTTCGTTCTGGTTGGTGCATAATGTGGTATTCTTATACTACAAAATTTTAAAGGCGGGAGATTCACTCTTGCGACCAGTCCTTACCATCGCGGCTAAGGGCGTTGGGCGTGAGACGACGAGAAGCTTTCGGGATGTGTAGATTCACCTCTCGAAATTTGGAAAAGAAGCTGTGCGGGATATTTTCGCACAGCTTCTTTTTTTGTTGACCCTTATTGACCCCCCCATGTTGCAAACTACCATGAGAGTAGCACCAGAAAATTTAATGAGAAAAGGGGGATTTTGGGTGAGGGAAAAAGAGTTCGAAAATTTTTGTGAGGGAGACGCGGCTTTTGAATATGCCTATATTCGCGCTTCACGAATGAATTTTATCTTTCTCATCACAATCGTGTTGTTAGCTCTGGTGGTATGGAGGTTAAACGGGAGAAAGGAAATCGTGGTCGGGTTGAATGATCTCGGGGTTCCCTACCACCTCAAGCGGGTAAATAATACCCTTCCCGGGGCAGATCAGGCGGAATTGTTTTTGCGCGAGTTCGTGGCTCTTACGGAATCCTATAATGCGGAGACGTGGAGGGGCAACCTGAATCTTGCTGCGGACATGATGACCAAAGAATACGCCGCAGTTTATAAGGGAGAAATGGAGAAAAGGGGCTACGAAGGGTATCTTGCGCAAAATGATGTGACCCAAACTGCGGTGATTCGGGATCTCAAATTTGTAGGTAGCACGCAAAAGAAGGGAGACCTTTATTACCGAGTCCAGGCTCTTGTGGAGCGAACCCGGGTTGCTGGAGGTATTCCCTCCAGCGAAACTTTGGAATTCATCATTGATATGAAACGAATTCCCCTGAACCCTTCTGTCCGTTATGGGCTTTACGGGCTCGAAATTGCAGGGTGTCAAAAGAAACCTGTCCCCCGGTAAAAGGAGGTGCTTGAAAGGATGAGGATGCCCTTGAAACACATCCTCTTGAGGGTCTTCCCTCGGAAAAAGGATTTACGAGGGTATATCGAAGTTCCGAAAGGCCCTCGTAAAAAAAGAGATTTTTTGAAAAATCCTCTTGTAGTGGCAGGTGTAATTGTTGTTGTGTTTGCGATATTGGCAGTTTCGATAGCGAAAACCATGTCGTTCCAGAAAGTTGTGGAGAACCAGAAAGAAATAACCAGAACCTTACGAGAAATGTCCGATATTATGGACGATTTTTCCCAGAAGGTTGCGATTCTGGAACAGCGGTCGGATCTATATGTCTCACGAGAAGAGCTTGGAGTAACCATAGAAACTACCATTCGGGAACTTTCGAAAGGAATCGACTCGAAAAACTCCCGAACCGAAGGATCTCTGGAAAGAAGAATAGACGCTCTGGAAAAATCCGTACAGATTACGGCGAAAGCGTTGCAGGAAAATGTACAGGATCAATTGGCGGACCTCTCCAGGAAACAGGAAGAGATATTCCGGGAAGATGCTCCGGAGTCGTTGGAGGAAATTGCGGGACTTGATTTCGAGGAACCGGAAAGCCAAACCGCAGGAACGGGAATGCCTCTGAAATTCTCTCAGGAGTTTGCAGCGAAAACGGAAAGGGATATAGAGATTTCAGAGCTTACGGAACTCTACTCCGTTTTGAACCAATTCGGGGGCCTTTCCTCTGATCAGAGTGTTTTAAGCGGTTTGCAGGAACGTATCGTTGCCCTTGCGACAGGGGATGCGGAAGGGGGAAGCTCGAAGCGGGTTATGGATCCCAGGAGCTACGGAGTGCGGGATAGGTCTTCCGTGCTTGACGGAGGGGTGGATGAGCGGGAAGGGTGGACCGTGGGGACTCGTTTTCCGGGCATTCTCGAAACGGGGCTTGCCTCCGTGAAGGGCGGATGCATAGCAAAGGTACGCCTGGAAAAACCGGTTCTGTACAAAGGGTACACGATTATCCCCGCAGGATCATCTTTTGTTGGCTATGCGGAACCGGATTGGACTTCCCGGAGGTTGGTGGTAACGCTTACGAAGCTTGTGATCGAGAACGTGGAATATCCTGTGAACGCTTCCATGGAGGATACCCGGGGCCGCCCGGGGGTGGCGGATAAGGTGATAGAGCCGGAATCCCTGGCAGCTTCGAAGGCTACGCTACCCATGTGGGCAGCGGCGTTGTTACGTGCGGCGGCGGGAGTGACCATAACGGAGATAACTGCGGCGGCTGGTGTTGTGGGGACCATTTCCGAAACGGAATCCGATCTGGATACGGGGTACCTCGCCGCTTCAGATTGGTTTGCACAACAAGCGCAACTCCAATATAAGGCCGCAAGCAAACGCCCTCCTTTGATCCTAGCCAACCCGGGGACACAAGTAAACGTGGTTCTCCTGGAAAAATTGCCGATAGCCTTGTTCGGTTCGTAGAGAAGGGAGGGAGAAAATGCGAATCTTTTACAAGTTTTTCCTTGTTATCTGCATATTTTGCTGCTTTTCTACGAGAGCGAATGCCGGAGAGGATATTTCCTGGACTCTTGGCGGGATAGCACAGTATTACGAAACCCACACCATTTTCGGCGGAGTGGATCCGGTTGCAGCGGTGGTAAATGGAGGAGAGGTTTTATTGGGACTTTCGAAGGAAGGCTTAAAAGAAATCATGGGCAATGTTTCCGTGGAAGACGGGGACAAAAGAACTCGTTTAGCCCAAGAAATTTCAAACATAGCTTCTTCCTGTTCCGCCACCGTTGGGGAGGGTGGATTGCCTACCGTAGGGAAATGTCTTTCCATGGCACGCCCTCTTTTTCTGTTTTTGTGGCTCCTGCAATTGGGGTGGCTCAATTTGAAGGGGAGTTGGTCCAGAGTTTCTTTTTTACGGCATCTGCTGGTGGCGGTTTTTTGTGTGTTTTTCTTGAGTAATGCGGGATACGGTTTGCTTACGGGGGGCATCCTTGGGTTTTCCGAATCCCTGGCGGCAAATTTTGCGGAGGCGGAAGATACCGCTCGGGCAATCGCGGCTCTTGCGGAGACCTCTGTGCGGGTTGAAAATGAGGGGTATTCGCAAAGGCAGAATGCTTCGGGGCAAAGAAATGCTCAAGGAGTCGGAGAGGAGAAAGTTTCCTGGAGAGGTGTCGGAACAAATGCCATTTTACGGATTATCTGGTGGATTTCCGCAACCCTGACAAAGATTGTAGGATTCGTTATCCTTGGATCTCGGCAACTTATTTTGGCGATAGTTTTGATGCTCGGTCCCTTTCTTTTTTGCTTCGCCGCATTCGAACCCTTACGGAGCTGGGGAACCGCTTGGTTATCCGTGTTGTTCAGTGTAGCCCTCTGGAAGCCCTTTTACGTATTGGGAACCGCCCTTCTTTCAAACCTATACTTGGGAGGGTTATCGAATCTCCTTTCAGGGCAGGAATTATCTACTTTCGGGATGTTGGGATGGAATATTCTCGTGATTTTGGTATGCCTTTCCATTCCGATTCTTACTCACTCGATTATCAAGGGCTTTGGAGGATTCGCCGTAGGAGGTGCTCTTCTCACCGCAGGGATGGTTTTCCGGATGGGAAGTAACATTACTGGTTCGGTGTGGCAGGGATCTCAAAATGCGGGGCATGCCATCGCGGATCATACTACAGGAGGCGTCCCCGGAGGAGGAGCCCGGCGAGATGTGCATATGTAGCAAAAAGGGGGGGATGTTATGTTCGGTATTCTTGGAATGACGAAATGGGTTGGAATGGGATTCCTCTGTCAACACCTAAATTCGGAATTCGTAGATAGTCTCGGAGAATCCACGGGGTATCAACTGGATCCGGTAGCTCTCGTTTTTCAGGAATCCGCAAAATTTCAGCCTCTTGCCCTGTCAAAGCCGGAATTTACTCAAATTGTCACGGAGCATCTGGACGATTTTTCGCAAGAATCCCTTGTTACGGCACTCCGAGCGTTGAAGACCGGAGAAATGACCTTTCCCGTCAATGTGGGGGATATGGTGGTAATCGCTGCGGCCATGCTGAGCTTTTTCTTCTTGCTTCAGGTTTTCCAGACGCACTTGGCAAAAGGAGAGGGAGACGAAGAAAAATCCAGCTATGTACGAACGATTATTCTCGGTGTTTTCGGCGTAGCCTTTCTTGCTTTCTATCCCTTCATTACAGGCCTTCTTCTTGGTCCTTGCGAAGCCCTTGCACATGATTTCGGAAGCTACTACAACCATGCAAGGGCTCAGGGGGGAGTGATGGAAATAGTGAATCAGGCTATTCAGCAGTACGAAATAGCGGATTATGTTGAAAGAGAAGATTCTAATAGCAATAATGCCGAGGCACTGGCGGCGATGCATACAAGCAAGGAATCTGCGATTGCCGATATAGGGAACATGACCGCAGAAATTTTGCAGGTTATTGCGGGAGCTTTGGCATGGGCGGCCTATGGGTTGCGACAAATCCTTCTCGCCATTACACTTTTGTTTGGACCTATCTTTTTCTCGTTTTTGGTTTATGACCCCCTGCGTCCCATGTTCTTTGGCTGGATCCAGTTTTTTCTGCTGACGGCTCTCTGGAAACCGATTATTGTTGTTGAGATGGCGTTGGTCGAGCTTTTACAAGTTCAAGCCGTGGGAGATTATATAGGAGCTTCGGGGACAGGGGATGCCGTGGCGATTTCCGGATGCTCCTTGCTGTTGATCGTGCTTATCATAAGCTCTCCTTTCACGGCCTCCGCTCTTACCAAAGGAGCTGGATTAGGGATACGTTCCGGAGCCATGAAAGTTATGAGATTTGCCTCTAGACTCCATGTCAGTGATGGAGGAGAGCCCGAGGGGACGTAAGAAAGTTGTTTCGGGGACGTGTGGAGAAACGTAGAGAGAAATTTTCATAAAGTGGATAGAAGGGAGAGAATTTATGGCATCTCAGATTTTATTTTCCGTATTGGATAATGGCAGAATAGAGCTTTCTGATCCCAGGCGGCCCATTCATCTTCAGGGAAAAATGGAGTATCAGGGAGCGATTTCGTTGGTGCGTAGAACCCGGGCTTACGAAGACAGGGAGCAAGGTTTTCGCTACACGTCACATTTCTCCCCGTATGCGTTTGCATCGGCAATAACGGATAAACAGCAAGGAGAAGCGGGACTCCCTGTCTATTGTTTCGGCTTCCTGTTGGCTCTCCGATTCGTCTTTACTGGACATTTCGTCTCCGTGTTGCACGGGAGAAAACATAATTTTACAAAAATCCTTTGCGGGGCGGTGAGAAAACTTGCTCCCCACCAGATATGGCGCATGTTGAACGAGGTCACGGAAGCAAACGAAGATGCCGCGATCCTGGAGCGTTATCGGGATATTTCGAGAAACATCAAAGCTTTTCCTTTATCGCTCAAGACGTTCCTTGTTCCGGGCAATCATTCCGGATCCATTGTCTTCAAACTTTACCCCGTCATTGAAGGGATGTACGGACTTGTTACGGCTCCCATAGCGGATGCCTATCTGCTGAAACTTGCGGGGAACGCACCTCTGCCCTATTACAATGCTGCGGCGCAATGGATTATGAGACAATGGGAAACCAAAAAGGATATGACGAAAGGGGCTTTGCCGATAATCCAACGGCAAACTCGCGATACAGGGCTCCCCACGGTGGAATTCAAGGTACGGTTTTCTCCTTTGGGTGGATATTTCCTCCGAGGAAATGCTATGGAGTTTCAGCTTGTCGTCCAGGGAGGCCCCGACCCGAAAACCTATTTGGTTACAGATATGAACGAGGTGACGGAACTTCCGCCGGTAAACCTGCCCGAGGGAACCAGCAGTCAGTCCGAAGAGACGAAGAATGTCATTCCCTTGCGAAAAGAGAATGATTTTTCGTCCCTTTTCCTTTAGCCGAAACGAAAAAAGAGAGGTTGTCCTTTCTCTTTTTTTCGTTATACTGTGCATGTACATAGTTGCTCACCTTTTCGTTGGGGTTGAGTGCTATTTCCATAATTGCCGGTTTCGTAGAAGAAATCCGGTGCAAGTTCATGAGAAAGAGGGCCTTCCTGGAAGGCCCTCTTTCTTATTTCTTCTTTGGGAACATTTTCTTAAAAAAAGATGCCCCCAGGGAAAAATGCTCGTCCACCACGGATTCAAAACTGTGATCGAAGCTATCTTTTGCGCCATGGTAAAGGGATGTGAGTTTTCCCCGATCTCTCGCGTGTGCGAGAAGGGGAAGCATGTCCCCGTCTCCCGCAAGAAGCACGATCTTTTTAACGTGCAGAACGTTTGAAGCGGTGCAAATATCGATCCCCACAAAAATGTCCACCTGCTTTTGTATGAAATCGACAATTTGTTCTTCCCGGTAAAGAGGTTTCAGTTTCCCGAGCCGGACCGCCATTCGAGGAATTTTCGCAAGATAGTAAAGTGGACCCCGTTGTCAAGACCAAAATGATGCCGAAGTTAGTTAAGGTCAGACTGCCATAGGGCTCCTGTTTTCAAGGTAAACTTCCTCGGGGGTTCGATACCCCAGGGAAGAATGAAGCCTTTCGGTGTTGTAGAACCGGAAATATTCCCGGAGGCCCCGGGAAAGATCCCGGACAGATTCGTAGTCGTTCAGGTAGAGCCATTCGTACTTGAACGAGCGCCAGAAGCGTTCAATAAAAATGTTATCAAGGGCTCTTCCCCGGCCATCCATGCTGATTCTGATATTCCGTTCCTTCAGTGGAGCGAGGAAAGCCTTGCTGGTGAACTGGCTTCCCTGGTCGGTATTGAAGATCTCCGGCTGAGCTTTTTCAAGGGCTCTGGAGAGGGCTTCAATGCAAAACGCTGTATCCAGGGTGTTAGAAAGCTCCCAGGAAAGGACAAAGCGGCTGTGCCAGTCAATAATGGCGACCAGATACATAAAGCCTTTCTGCATTCCGCAGTAGGTGATGTCCGTGCTCCATACCTGATCGGAGCGGGTAACCTCAAGGTTCCGTAGAAGATACGGATAGATCTCGTTTTCTGGAGAGGGCTTGCTGGTTCCAGGCTTGGGAGCCACTCCCTCAAGGCCCATGGTCCTCATAAGACGTTGGACTCTTTTCCGGTTTACGTCGTATCCCTGTCGGCAAAGCCATGCCGCCATTCTGCGGCTTCCGTAAAAGGGAGTTCTGAGGTACTGGACATCTATGAGATTCATGAGAACAAGATTCTCCGAGCTTTCCCAGCAGGGAGTGCTCGCACAGTAATAGCTGGAACGGTTTAGCCCCACAAGCTCGCACTGTCTCCGAACACTGAGATGCGGATGATTAGGATCGATGGCATCCCGTTTTTCTTCAAGTGTCAGAGCCTGATTTTTTTTTTGAGCCAGTCCAGCTCCATCTTGAGACGGCCAATCTCCTGATAGAGAGGAGCGGTAAGAGCATCCATATCCAAAGGCTGCCCCTTGCGTTCAAAGATCTCCGGACTACCTTGAAGAAGCTGCTTTTTCCAGCGGCTTATCTGGATGGGGGAAATCCCGTACTCGCTTGCAAGCTGGGCAAGGGTTTTTTCCTCTTTCAGCGCTGCCAGGGCCACCTTGCTTTTGAATTGAGGTGAATGCTTCCGTCGTTTGGCTGCCATATTGTCCCCTCTCTTTCTTGAGACCTATGATACAGCCAAGCTTCGACTTTAACTTAGCAGGTGGTCCAGTTTTTGGGGTCCACTATACCGTGCGATGTACGAAGGCCGCATTCTCCGTATAGCTTCCCGGAGGGGGGACGTGATAGGTGATTACATTCCCGGAG
>Ga0334890_1002591_pt1 | contig 20475 bp, 10 predicted proteins | sample GraSluR1_MG_3_FD_207220 | JGI IMG/M metagenome (GOLD analysis project Ga0334890, IMG submission 207220) | Sludge microbial communities from methane-producing bioreactor in Wageningen University, Netherlands - Granular Sludge_31_08-R1 | ecosystem: Engineered > Bioreactor > Anaerobic >... | reverse complement strand
CAAGAAGACGCTGGTCGCCCTGGTGTCCGACCACGGCGAGGGCCTCGGGGACCACGGCGAAGGCGGGCACGGGTACTTCGTGTACGAGACAACCGTCCACGTCCCGTTCATTCTCTGGTGCCCGGGAACCATCCCGGCCGGGCGCACGATCGACGCCGTCACGCGGACGGTGGACGTGTTTCCCACCCTGCTCGAGCTGGTCGGGCTGTCCGGCCCGGAGGATGTGCATGGCGTGAGCCTGGTGTCGTTGCTCCAAGGAGAAATCAAAGATCTCGCCGGGACAGCGTATGCCGAGTCGCTCACTGCACACCTCCGGTTCGGGATGGCGCCCCTGCGGTCTCTTTCTGTGGACCGATACAAATACGTGTGGGCACCGACACCCGGCCTGCATGACCTGCTGACCGATCCGGATGAAATGCGCAATGTTATACGAGAATACGCCGATATCGCGCACGGCGCCCATTCCCAGTTGCGAACGCTCGTGGAACAGGCGCCGCCGGCGCCGTCGGCCCAGGATGCCGCATTGGGGCGCGATGACTCCAGCCTCGATGCGATCCGATCGATGGGGTACGCCGGTGGGTCCGGTGGCGAGCACATCCGGAGCGAAATCGACATCTTCGAACCCGTGGGCGCGGACCCTCGCACCCACATCGAGGACATCAATCGTGACAATGAGGCCATCCTTGCCATGACCCGGGAAGATTATCGCACGGCGGAGACCCTGCTGCGGCAAACGCTAACCGCCTTCCCCGATTCGCCCAAAGTCATCGTGGATCTGGCCGTCAGCCTGGCCAAAATGGAGCGTCTGGAGGAATCGTGCGATTTGTTGCACCGCGCCCTGGAACTCGATCCTGACGCGGAGAAGGTCAGGCTGGCATACGCGGAGTACCTGCTCAAGGCTGGCCGGTACGACGAAGCCCTCGCGCAACTCGATGCTCTCCTCCAGAACGATCCGACCGATGGGCTGCTGTGGCGAAACAAGGGCCTCGCGATGTTTGGCAAGGGGAATGTCGAGGAAGCGACCAAACTGCTGGAGAAGGCCGCGTCTTTGAGCCCGACGGATTTCCGACCGATTCGCGGCCTGGCGCTCGTTCACTTCGCGAGCGAGAGGTACGCCGAGGCGGAAACGCTGCTGGCGGCAGCCCTGGAAGCCCTCCCGCACAATGCTCTGCTGTGTACCGATCTGGGTTACGCCGTTCAGAAGCAGGGTCGAACCGATGAGGCCACGCGGCTGTACGCTCGCGCAATCGAGCTGGATCCAGCAGCCCCGGAGCCGCGCAAGCACCTGGCAGCGCTCTTGCAAAGCGAGGATCGATGGAGTGATGCCCTGGATCAGTATGACCGCCTGGTGGACCAATTCGCCTACGAACCCTCTCTCCTCGTGCAGCGGGCCGAAATCCTGTCCCGCCTGGGTCGCTCGACCGCCGCGATTGCCGATCTGGAACGGGCTCACGGCCTGCATCCGAATGATCGCGCGATACTTCGACAACTTGTGCTCGCGTTGATCGACGGCAACAGAGCGCCCGACGCCGTACGCCTCCTGCGTCAGGGAATGGCACAGCGATCCGCAGAGCCGGGCGTGCTCGGGCTGCTGGCCTACGCGATTCAACAGACAGGCGACCTCGTGGAGGCGAACCGCCTGTATCAGCAGGCAATTGAACGAGCGCCGGACAATCCCGATCTGCGGACTTGGTACGGCGGCCTGCTGCAACTGCGGGAGATGCCGAATGAGGCCGCGGCAGAGTTCGAACGTGCCATCGCGATAAAGCCCGACGCGATGGACGCCCGCTACAGCCTTGGGCAGGTTCAGGCGCAGCAGGGGCACATCGAGGCGGCCCGCGGCCACTTCGAGCACATCCTCAAGATCGAACCCGCCAATGTGCGCGCCCTGCACGCGATGGGTGTGCTGAACGCCCGGCAGCAGAACTGGGCAGAGGCCGCAAGGTACTTCGAGCAGGCGCTGGGCATCAACCCGAGCCACCAGCCCTCACAACGTGATCTGGATCGCGTGCGCCGGCGGATGCAGGAGCAGCCGACCCCGTAGCAGGCAGAAACCCAACGGTGACCGGCTGGAAAGCCGGTCCCACAGGGAAGAGAGAGAAGACCGGCTGGTCTCCGCAGGCGACTCGCCGTGGCGAGAAAGCCGGTCCCACAAGAAGGCAAGAGACCGGCTGGAAAGCCGGTCCCACACAGGAAAGCCAGTCCCACCGCGTGGCCGTCGTCACTCCCCGTCGCGATACGGTTTCCCGGCTTCGTACAAGGCCAGCCGGGCGCGGATGTCCGCTGTCAGCGTTGCATTCTCCGCGCGCTCCGCCAGCTCCAGCGCGCGGCGGGCCATCGCGGAAGCGTCTTCCATCCGCCCCGCCTCCGCATACGCGGCCGCCAGCGTATCCAGGATGTCTGCGCTCACCCGGTCGCCCAGGAGGTCCTGCGCGCGCTCGGCCAGCCGGACGGCCTCCGCGCCGTCGCGCAACGCTGCGTTCGGTGCCGTGGCGAGTTGCCAGGCCGTATTGTTCGCCAGCAAGGCGCTGTCGGGGTTGTGCTTCAGCGCCTCGCGAAGCACGTTCAGGCTGCCCGCGCGGTCGCCCTGGGCCGCCAGCAAACTGCTCCAACCCAGCGCCGCCGCCTCGTTGCCGGGTTCAAGCTCTCGTGCCCGGGCAAACGCCGCCCCGGCCTCATCCAGCCGACCCTGCCGGGCCACGACGTACGCCAGGTACGCATGGGCATCGGCATACCCCGGCGTGAGCTCCACGGCGCGGCGGAGGTGCGTCTCGCCCTCTTCGTGCCGGCCGATCTCACCCAGCACGCGGCCCGCGCGGAAGTGCTCCGGAGCGTTCTCCGGCTGCAGCGTCAACAGCACCGCGTACTGCTCGGCGGCCTGGGTGAAACGCTCCGTCTCCCAGTACGTGCGAGCCAGGACGGACCGGAGTGCCGGATTCTCCGGCTCTTTGCCGATGAGCTCGTGCAGGATCGTCTCGCCCTCCACAAGCTGCCCCGCCCCGATATGGGCACGGGCCTTGAGAAAACCGTTCACGGTCTGGATGTGATCTTTCGGGTCCGAACCTTCCATCTCGCGCAGCAGCGTCAGTTCATCCGCCTCACTGGTCGGAGCGTACCCGCCCATGTAACCGAGCCCCGCCAGGCGATCCGCCAAATCCGCGTCCAGAGCCCCCGCGCCGGACGCCTGACGCGGCGACCGGGCCAGCCCCTCCGACACCACGGACAACAGCCGCTGCTGCATGGCCGCCAACCGCTCCGGCTCCTGCTCGGCCAGGTTCGTCTCCTCGTGCGGATCCCGTCGAACGTCATACAGCTCCGCACGCGGCGCATGGATGTACTTCCACCCGTCGGCCCGAAGCGTCCACAGCCGCGAATAGCCGTAGCTCTCGAACGGCTCGACCGACTCCCCGTACGCCGCCAGCCCCAGGTCCACCGTCCGCCCGTCCAGCAGCGGCCGCACCGTGCAACCCTGGATGCCCGGCAGCGGCTCCAGCCCCAACAGATCCAGCACGGTCGGGGCCACGTCCACCACGCGAACCTGGGCCTGGACCACCCGCCCGGGCGGCACAACGCGCGGCGCCCACAGGATGAACGGCACCCGCATCGTGCTGTCGTACACGTAGTAGCGGTGCGTCAGTTCGTCGTGCTGGCCGAGCCCCTCCCCATGATCCCCCACCACCGCCACCAGCGTCCGGCCATCCAGCTTCAGCCGCCGCAGTTCATCCAGCACGCGACCGATCTGCTCGTCCATGAAGGCCACTTCGCCAAGGTAGGGGTGCGGGTACAGATCCTTGAAGCGGTCCGGCGGCCGCCACGGCTGGTGCGGATCGAAGAAGTGCAGCCAGAGGAAGAACCGCTCGTCAGCATGCTCGTTCAGCCAGGCAATCGCCCGGTCCGCCACGTCATCCGCCGGGACGCTCTGATGCCCCGTCAGCCGGTCCATCTGCTCGCGATAGGTTTCGTCCGGTTTTGCGCTGCGATACGTGTCAAACCCCTGATTCAGCCCCCAGATGCCATCCAGCACGAACGCCGCCACCTCCGCCCCCGTGATGAAGCCCCGCGGCTTGAGCCACTCGGGCAGGGTCGTGATTCCCTCGTCCGGCACGTACCGGCCGTTGTTCCGCACGCCGTGAACGAAGGGATACGTGCCGGCCAGGATGCTCGTGTGGGCTGGCAGCGTGATGGGCGCAACCGTCGTGCATTGCGTAAAACGAGCGCCCTCCCGAGCCAGCCGGTCCAGGTTGGGCGTCTTGACCAGCTTGTGTCCGTAGCACGCCAGCACGTCCGCCCGCGTCGTATCCAGCGTGATCAGCAGCACGTTGTGCCGGGACACGTCCACAGCACCGGAAGACTTGCCCTGCTCCTCCCGGCAACCCAGACCGGTCACCAGGACGCCCGCCACCGTCCCCATCACCCATACTCGCAGTTGTCTGTTCATGATCGCCGTTCCATGGTTTCAGGGCTTCGTGCCACAAACCGACAGACTCTGCTCAATAGACAGCAGGCTCACTAGGCTGCAGACTCCCGGGCTTTTCGCGCACTGCGCAGATCCTCACACACACCTGGGCAAGCGTCGTCCTCTCTCCACTGATTCTTTCGGGCCGCGGAACCCGGGGCCGGCTTCAGCCGGCCGGTCAGTGCCCCCGGCTTCAAGCCGGGGGAAAGCGGCTCTCCTCATCCCACTCCTTGTCCTCTCTTTCAGCCGGCTTCAGCCGGCTTCTCAAGAGTCTATACCACCCGCCTGGAAAGCCGGCTGAAGCCGGCTGCTGAATACGAAGAAGGGAACAAGGGAGTTTTTGATGGTCCGCCAACCCCCACCTGAAGGTGGGGGCACTGGCCGGTCGGCTGAAGCCGACCACATGGTTCCAGCCGCATAGCCACCCAAACAGCCGCGGTCGACTGACGCCGGACCACACGGCTCCGGCCGGGGATGACCACCTGACAGCCAGCGGTCGACTGTAGCCGACCACATGGTTCCAGCCGCATAGCCACCCAAACAGCCGCGGTTGACTGAAGCCGGACCACACGGCTCCGCCCGGATGACCACCTGACAGCCAGCGGTCGGCTGAAGCCGACCACACGGCTCCGGCCGAATGACCGCTCAAACACCCGCGGTCGGCCGAAGCCAACCCACTCATCGCTTGTCTCCACAAACGCCAACGGGGACCCGCATAACTGTCACATTAGATAGCAGACTCGTCGTTGTGCAAGCAAACGCAAGGAGGAACCGAGAAACTGGTGGAGCAAGGCCCGAAGCAGCCAAGACCGGCTGGTCTCCGCAGGTCCCGGCGCGCCGGGATGCCGAGAAAGCCGGTCCCACATCCACCGGCCCTCGACCCTTGCGCCCCGTCCCCTCGATCCCTCGATCCCTCGGTCCCTTGATCCCTCGATCCCTGGATCCCTGGATCCCTGGATCCCTGGATCCCTACGAAAACAGCGGGGCCGGCCCAGTAGGACCGACCCCGCTTCTTCATTCCTCTGGTTCTGTCGGAGGCGTGATGCCTCCTGCAGTGCCCGAGCCGATGCCGCTTCTTAGCGACGACGGATCAGGGCCAGACCACCGAGGGCCAGCAGCGCCAGGGACGCCGGCTCCGGAATCTGGTGGATGATCAGCTCGGACGCCCAAGTCAGAGCATAGGGCGAGAAGTCTGGCTTCTGGATCGCCGCACTGCCCTGCAGGGTGTCAAACGTGATGATCGTCGTCGTACCGGGGTTCGCGCAGTGGAGAATCAGCGTCATAAGGACGTGGTCTCCCGGAGGCGCATACACGTAGGACGGAGCGACGATCGAAACGCCCAAGTCGTTGAGATTGATGCCAGGCCCCGGCTCGGCCGGCGCCCAAGTCGCCAGATAGACCGACGGTCCCGGAATCGCCTCCACGATTTCGAACGGCACAACTTCCGGAGGGGTGGTCACAGCGTCCCAGCCCCACGCGCCGAATCCCCAGCCGTCTTCAGCATTGCTGAGGAAAACCTCGATCGCGACCGTTTCAGACGGCATCAACGTCACTTCATTGCCGACGACGCCACCGCCGAAACGAAGCTCAATGCCAGCACCGAACGCGGTGGTGGCCATGCCCAGAACCAGAAACATTGCCAACAGCTTCTTCATAGTGTACTCCTCCTCTTTCTTTCCTCTGCGGCCCTTCGCCCTCCTTCGTGGCTATGGCGAAATCACTGGGGCCTTCGGACCATGAAACTCTCGATTACCGAAACCTCTTCTCAAAGGCCGGTTTGGGTGCCGGGATACGTCCCGGCACCCGTGCGGCAACTATTCCTCAGCCTGCCCTCACGGACAGACCGGCAGGTTCACGCGATCCAACGCCGTCGCCGAGTAGCTCAGTGCCACCTGGTTCGCGTCGTTGGGGTTGATCTTGCCCGCATTCGCGGCAGGCGGCTGAATGACCACGTCATACTTCAAGGCCAACTCCGCCGTCGGCGCGGTGCTGTAATTGATCGCGATTTCGTTACGGTCGGCCGGGTTGACGTTCGCCCACGCAACGTTCACGGCTTTCGCCACGTTGCCAAACGACGCGGCGAAGTAGACCTTGTCGTAACTCGGGTCAATCGGGTTGCCAGCCAAATCCGTAACACCGGGGAGCACCTGCAGCACATACACGTCGCCCGGCGAGTTGTTGGCCTGGCCGTTCGGGATCGCACCGTTCGCATACGTCAACGTCACGATCTGGCCGGTGCCGTCCAGCGTCGCCGTGGCCGGGCTGCCCGGCGTGCTGTTCAGGCCGCACACCTGGAAGTTCGCCGGAATGACGGTCGCCGGCAGCAGCGGCTCGTCGAACGACAGAATCAGCGTCGTCGCCGAGTGCTGCCGGAACTCGATGATGTGCCGGTTACCGGTCTGCAGACCCAACGGAATCGCGATGTCAAGGTCGCCCAGCAATGCTCCGTGGTTCTTCCGGCTCTTCACTTCCGTCAACTGCGGCGGGATGGTATCGCCGGAGGTGACGCTCAGCGTGAAGGTCGGGGAGCCGGCCAGCATGGTCGCCGCCGAAACGGTGTACGGCGGGGCCGAAGGCTGGGAGGCCGGGTCGATCAGGTTCGCAAACCCGTTCGAAATCTGGAACGTGTAGGGCGAGCCGGCCTCGGTCAGGGCCGAGGTGTCCAGCACGATCGTGGCGAGGGTCTCTTCGGTCAGACCGATGCCCGTCACGACGGTGCCCGTCGGATAGCTCGGGCTGGTGCCAGTGTAGCCGATGGTGTTCTGGCCACCGCCGACCTGAAGCAGCGTGCCGCCGCTCAGGGTGCCGCCGAAGCCCGCCGGGTTGGTCAGACCCGCGTCCTTCACGAACGACGACAGCGTGGTGGTGAACTGGTCATTGGCCAGCGGAACCGGACCGTCGAAATCAAATCCGAACAGCGCCAGACCGCCCAGATCGGCGGTCCCCCGCACCTCGAGGGTGTACGTTGCCGTACCCTCGCCAATCGAATCCGAAGACGCGCCGCCGGCGTTTACCAAGCTCAGCGCGACGTCGCCGGCGTTGGCCACACCCGTGACCAGCACCGCAAAAGCAGCCATCATAAGAACTTTCTTCATGTGGAATCCTCCTTCGGAGCCCTGGAGAGCACGAAACAAGTGAGGTTGCGCGTATTCTGTGCTCTTCGTGTTCAATGGTAGCGAAACCTGCCCCTTCGGTCAAGCTACCGATACTTCATATCCACACTACAGACCATGCCCCATAACCCGCTCCCTACCGAGCCAAGTTGTGCGCATCGTCGGCAGTTCTACAGCATTCCTGTAACGATCTCTCTCCCCGCGATCACCGGCCATTCCGATGAACGTCCGAGAAGAAAGTCGGCCGGGTGGGAACGAAACGCGGAAGTGGCAACCTTTTCTCCCGCCGGGCCTCCTTCTCCTCCTCGTATTTTGTACCCGAACCACCGCCCGCAACGCAAGCCGGAAATCATGAAAAAAGCGTGAAACATCCGTAAATCTACCGACCCCTCTCGCGAGAAGAAAACCGATGAGGTCACGACCCTATGTGCCTGGATGGGGTCTCGGCAATTCATTGCGAAAAAAGCAGTTAAGCCAAATAACATACCCGAACAAAATCCGACGGTTCCAGTACTGCTGACTCTTCTGCGCTCTTTGCCGCGCCCGTCGCGTTCCCGCCCGTCCCCTAATCCGCTATGCTGACGCTCGCGGAGCGCAGATCCAGCCGTCCCCGAGCCCGGCTCGGGCCGCAGATCCGATTTCGCTCCGCCGCAGCAGCGCAACAGGACGGGGCCCATGACACCATTTCAACTCACGCGCAGCGTCCGAAGCCTCAACCGTCTCCAACACATCGTGCGCGTGCTCACGCAGCACGGGTTCGGACACGTGGTCGACCGCTTGAACCTTGGCCGGTATGTCTCCCTGCTGGGTACGCGAGGACGCCGACCGAAGGACGAGCCCATGCCGTCCAGCGCCGCGGCCATCGGGCGCCGGCTCGCTCGCGTCTGCGAAGAGCTGGGCCCCACCTTTGTCAAGCTCGCCCAGACGCTCACCACGCGGCCCGACCTGATTCCGCTGGAGACCATTCACGAACTGCGCGGCCTGCAGGACCAGGTGGCGCCGTTCGACACGGCCATCGCCCGCCGCATCATCGAGGACGAACTCGATATGCCCGTGACAAAGGCGTTCCGGGATATGGAAGAGTCGCCCTTTGCATGCGGCTCTATCGGGCAGGTTTACGGCGCCACCACGCTCGACGGCATGGACGTGGTGGTGAAGGTGCGCCGCCCGGACATCGAACGCACCGTCGCCCTGGACATGCACATCCTCAACTGGTTCGCCGAGACGGCCGAGTACCTGCTGCCCGAGCTGCGCTCCTACCGCCCGCGTCAGCTTGTGCAGGAGCTGGCGGAAACGCTGCGCCGCGAGATGGACTTCATCAGCGAGGCGTCGGCCACCGCCCGCATCGGCAACGCGCTCGCCGATCAGAAAGGCGTCTGCGTGCCCATGGTCCGCTGGGACCTTACCGGACCCCGCGTACTGACCCTCGAAAAGCTGACCGGCCGGAACCTGGACGCGCTGCTCAGCGACGGCGATGTCAGTATTGACCGCAAGTCGCTGGCCACGCGGCTGGCCGAGGCGTACCTCAAGCAGTTCTTCGAGGTCGGTGTGTTTCACGCCGATCCGCATCCGGGCAACATCCTGGTCAGCCCGCCTGACACCGTGGGGCTCATCGACTTCGGCCAGGTGGGCGTGCTGACGGACGAGCAGTCCACGCTCTTCCTGCTGCTGATCCTTGGCGTGGTGAATCGCGATTGCGAAATGATTGTGGAGGTGCTGGACGATCTGGACTCCCTCGGACCCGACACCGACCGGGCGCGGCTTTCGCGCGCCATCCGGTTGCTGCTGGACAAGTACTACGGGCTGCCGCTCAAGCGGCTGGATCTCTCGGTGGTCTTCAGCGAGGCGACCGACATCATCCGGGCCAACGACGTGTCCGTCCCGACGAACGTCATGATGCTGGTCAAGGCGCTGGCCACCGTCAGCGGCGTGGCCATGCGGCTGGACCCGGAACTCAACCTCATCGCCCTGCTCAAGCCGCGGATGCGGCGGATGGTGTTCGACCGGCTGAACCCCGCGAAGCTCGCCAAAGGCGCCGGCCTGGCATTGTGGCAGGTCCTGGGCGTCCTCCGTTCGGCCCCGGGGCAAATTAAAGCCATACTGAGGCAGTTCTCGCGCGGAACCTGGGAGATGAAGGTCCGCCACGAGAACCTGGAGCGTCTGACGACCGAGCTGGACCAGTCCAGCAACCGGCTGGCGATGTCGATCCTGATTGCCGCCATCATCGTGGGCAGTTCGGTGGTCATCAGCACGACCGGCGAACTGCCGTATGGCATTCCCCTGCGACTGCTCGGGGTGGTGGGGTACCTGATCGCGGGGGCACTCGGACTGGTGCTGGTCTGGGCCATCTTCCGCAGCGGCCGACTGCGGTAGTTCAGATGTGAACATACTCGGGCCCACCGGATGATGTGTCCCGATATCCCAACACCCGATATATCACGGGCTGCCGGTGGCGTGCCGCGGCATTCGGGGAAGGAATTTTGGGCATTTGGCTAGAAGAAACCATGAAAAAACACTTGATTCCGGGGCCGAATGATTCTATAAAGATCATGGAAGCTGTCGTGTCCCCTTTCAACAGCCCCGTGCTTCTTCCCCGAGAAGCGCGGGGCCCATTTTTTTGGGACGGGCCGGTAACGACTTGATTGTTCCATCGATCGAGATCACCATGCTGCCATCAGGCCGAAGGGCCAGGTGCGGTCAGACATGGGTGGATCACGTCAGACGATTCGGATCGCGGGTGCGTGGGTACTCGTCCTGGCGACGGTGACGACGGTCGCGCGGGCGCAGACGCCGCGCGGGCGGGAACCGGACACGTTCATCCAGCAACAGCAGCAGGTCACGCGAGATATCTGGGAACGCGCCGAGCAGGAGGCCCCGGTCGCGCGCCGCGTGGGATTCGAGTACGGCGGCTGGTACAGCTTCCATCTGTTCCTCTGGGACGACGGGATCAACAGCTCGCGCACGTATCGGCGAAACGATCTGCGCGTCTGGTCGCGGCTGACGCTGGATGGAGGGGCGCACGAGTTCTACGCCCGCGGCCTGCTGAGCTATCTCGACTTCAACTCGGGCGACTCCTACGGCGGAAAAGACAACGACTGGGAAGGCATGAACCTCGAGCGCGGGTACTACGAGTTCAACCTGGCCCGCGCGCTGAAGACCTACCGCAACCAGACCCTCGACTCCAACTTCCGGCTGAAGGTGGGACGCGACCTGGTGAAGCTGGGCACCGGCTACGCGCTCTGGACGCCGATGGACCACGTGCGGGTCGTGGCCAACCTTCATGACTTCGAGATCACCGGGCTGGTCGGGCAGAGCGTGAAGAGCACGCCGGACTTCGACCGGTCGCGTCCGATCACCGAATCGGACCGGGCGTTCTTCGCCGCGCAGGTCCGGTACCTGGGCATCCGGCAGCACGAGCCGTTCGCCTACGTGCTGTGGCAGCGCGATCACAACCAGGACACGTTCTGGGCCCTGGGACGTGAGTTCGACTACGACTCGTTCTACGTCGGCCTCGGCTCGCAGGGCGAGCTGGTCCGCAACCTGTGGTACTCCACGGAGTGGGTGTACGAGAGCGGACGCGGCCACAACGGCCGGCGGGTCTGCACGGACAGCGTCATCAAGGCCTGGGCGTTTGACGCCCAGTTGGAGTACCTGTTCGACACCCCGATGGAACCGCGGGCCTCGCTGGAGTACATGTTCGCCTCCGGCGATCCCGACCGGGTGGGCAGCCCCACAGACTCGGCCGGCGGCAACCGGCTGCGCGATCCGGTGGACCGGGGGTTCAACGGGTTCGGCTTCCGCGACACGGGGTTGTCGTTCGCGCCGCAACTGGGCAACGTGCATATCTGGCGGGCGGGGACATCGTTCTGCCCGGTCAAGGACAAGCCGCTGCTGTACCGGCTGGAGCTGGGCACCAACTGGTTCCTGTACCATAAGAGCCGGCGTGAGGCGGCGGTCTCCGACCCGACCGCCGACCAGCAGAGCGGATACCTCGGCTGGGAGATGGACTACTTTGCGAACTGGGAGATCACGCCGGACCTGATGTGGACGACGCGGTACGGGCTCTTCTTCCCCGGCGACGCGTTCAGCGACCGGACGACCCGGACGTACTTCCTGGTGGGCATGACGTGGAGTTTCTGACCGTGCGGCGTAACGGCATGGACAACCCTCACCGGATGGACCGACCGCAGGTCGTCGCGCGGGTTGTGACGACCCTGTGCCTCGTCCTGCTGCCGGCGGGCTGCGCGGGGCCGCGGAAGTACCAACCGCCGGTGGACCCGCAAACGCTCGACGGAACACTCTTCGTCCATTACCTGGCCTCCGTCCCGGCGGTCACGGTGGAAGAGGCGGCCCGGGCCGTGCTGATCCTCGCGGACGGCGAAGACGCCGCCGAATCACCGGATTCGCGCGTCGCCGAACTGGAACGGCGGGGCTGGATTCGACCGGCCTGGCGTCTGCGGCCGGACCACACCCTGGACCGGGCGACCCTGGGATATCTGCTGTTCCGGGCGTGCAAACTGCCGGACAGCGTGAATACAATCATTCTGGGCTCGTGGGGAGCGGGCGATCGGCGATACGCCATGCGGCAGGCCGTCGCCCTTGGACTGATGGAGCACGGGCCGGAGTACGAACCGGTGACCGGCGGCGAGTTCGTAGCCGCCCTGACCCGGGCGGATGAGTATCTCCACGGCGGGGGTGAGGAATGAGACGCGCCAATCTGCTGTTTCTGCCGGTCCTGATCTGCTCCCCGGCGTGGGCGCAGCCGGCCGCGAGGCCGCCGGCGACCACGCAACCGACGACCCCGGCGGCAGAGCCGGTCACGGCGCTGAAGGCCCGCGTCATCGAAACGGCGGGAACGGTGGCCTGGGCGCCGGTGGGGACGGACGTGCTGGACGCCGCCGCCTGGAAGCCGGTGCAGATGCACGACGAGTTCGGCGCGGGTGTGCAGATTCGCACCGGGCTGCGCTCGCACGTAACGCTGCAATTTGGCGACGACACGGTGGTGAGCGTGCGGCGCGCGACGCTGGCCAGCATCGACCAGTTCTACCGCACGCAAGAGGCAAAATCCGTTCGCCTGGGGCTGGGGTACGGAGCGATCCGGGGCGGCACGACCGAGGGCGAGCTGCGAAGCGACCTGACCGTCGAATCGCCGGTCGCCACCCTGGCGAAGCGCGGCACCGAGGGCTGGGAGATCTTCGTCGAACCGTACACCGGCGGATGGCGCATCTCGCTGGCCCGGACGGGCCTGGTGGAGGCGCTGGAGCGAGCCACGGGGCAGCGGCGGCTGGTCCACCCGGGCGAATACGCCAACGCCCGGAACATCGCGCAGGCCTGGATCAACCAGGCGCTGTTCGACCGCGTGGTCCGGTTCGTGTCCGCCGACATGCTGACGCAGGCTGAAGTCGACTTCACCACGCAGGGCCGGGGCGGCACGGCGCCGGTGTCCCTGGACGGCGCCGCGGACCTGCTGGATTTCGCGGGACGAACACCGCCTTCCACACACGCCGCGTCAAACCGTGAGGTGCTGCAGTCGGCCGCCCGCATGGCCGCCCTGTCGAGCCGGTTCGACACCGTCCTGGTCACCCCTCGCCCCGAAGGCAACTTCGGAGTCGCCCCCGTCCAGTTTCTGATCGACGCGCGCGCCCAGCGTCGCCTGCACAGGCGATAGGTCCGCCGAAGCGAAACCCGGCAACCGACGGCACGGGTCTGCGCCAAACGCCTCGGTGCATAGTGAGACGGAATCCAGCTTCCGGTTTCAGGTTGCGATGATCGCGAGTTCTTCCCGCCGCTTCCGAAAGACATCCCGGTCCGCAGGTTCCACGATGCTCGGGTGATTGTAATGGCCGCGCGCCGCGGGGTGGGGTACGTTGCCTTCAGGAGAGAACGCGACGGGGCAGACAGGACGGACGGGACGCGATTTCATCTGCATCCGGCGCGAGGGATTCTTCGGCAGGGTCGGTCCACGTCGGACCGGCCGCCGCCAAACCCGTACCAGCGACGCGGCAGCCGCTTCCATGTCGCCTGGGGACGTGTGACGAACACCGATCCAGGCGACCCCTTTTGGGCCCGTGCCGCGCCCGACCTGGGTTCCTGCCGCAAACCCGGAGCGCGGGCGTCACAGCAAGCCGAGTATCTCGGCCAGCAGCAGCAATGCGTCTTGCGTGCCCAACGGAGCGATGTTGGGCGACAGGAGGGCCTCTTTGAACCTCTGATCGGCCAGGAACGTGTCGGCCGGGCCGGATTCGTCCATCAGCGCCTCCGGATCGTTGACGTGGTGCAGCCCGAGGAGGTGGCCGGCCTCGTGGCTGGCGATGTTGCCGATGGCGATCGCCATCTCTTCCGTCGTCGGCGTGCGGCTGAACAGCCGCGGCCGGAATGACTCCGTGAAGACGACGGCCACGTCGGTCGGGTCGCTGTTGTACGTATCGACCGACTCCGAAATGCCGTATGCGATGCTGCTCAAGCCGCCGAAATACACGCGGGACATCGGGCCGTCCGGCAGCGACTCGTCATCGCTGGTCACGATCGTGACGTTCAGGCCTTCAAAGTTCTGCTGGACGGTCGCGACGATCCCGGCCTTCATGGCCTCTGTCTGGCCGGCATACACCGGGGAGATGTCACCCGCGCGAAACGGAGGCACTTGCGTGATCGGAATGCTCGGCACGTCGAGCACCACTCCATCAAACCCCAGATACAACACCTGGCCTTCGGGCGCCGGCACGTCACCGCCGCGGGTCACCGTGACCGTGACCTCGTAGGCCCCGACCGCGGACTCCGCGCGAACGGCGAACGGTGATGCGTAGACGGCCAGGTAATACGGGTCGCCCGCGCGCCGCACGGGCTGGTCCGCCAGCGCGTTGAACCCTTCGCCGCTGTCGTCATCCATCACGAAGAGCCGCCCCTGGTCGTCGTAGAGCGCAATGCAGATGTCCAGCGAGCTGTCCGCCGCCCAGGCCGAGACGCGGAGGGCGTCGCCGGGTTGCATCGCGCCCAGGTGGAACACGTCGACATCCCCGTACGGGGAGATGGCACCCTGCAGGCGGGCGACTCCGCGACCCTGGTAGACCGCCACGATGGCGTCCTCAAACGAATCGTTGGGCTCGCCCCGCGTCTTGCCCAGCGGGGACACGGCGTTCGGGTCGCGGTTCCCGTCCTCGAGCGTCCCGGGCGTCGGCGCCGGGCCGGAGGGCTGACCGGTCGCCCCGCAACCCGCCAGAATCATGCCGGCGAGAACGCACGACAATAGGCGACAGGCACTTGAAGTACGATCCGCCGGCTTCGCGATTCTGCTCACGGTTGGCACCTCACGGACAGACGATTCTACGGGCAGCCGGGCGTCCGGCAACGACCGCACGACGCGGACAGGCTGTCTCATTCGGAGAACACCGGATCGGGTGGTGCGCTCGGTTCGGAATCAGGCATTATCGGCCGGGAAGCCGCGGGGGCTGTTGTGGTTCCGGGCTGCGTGGTGGGGGTTGGCACAACCACGCCGAATTCACGCTGGAGCCAGGCGGAAAACTGCTGCAGCTCGGTCTGGTCCGGGTCTCGTTGCAGGAGTTCGGCAACGAAGGCACCCACCGCCCAGGGATCGCTGCCGGCCCGGAGGGACCGAACAAGGAAGTCCAGGCATGCGGCCACGTCCCCGCGCAGGTATGCCAGTTGGGCGGCCACCCAGAGTGCGTCGGAGTTTCGGGAATCCAGTTCGAGCGAGCGGTCGATCCAGACCTGCGCACGCTGCCAATCGAGTTCCACGCCCCGTGAGAGCAGGGACTGGCAAAGGGTGACGTACCGGGCGGCAATCTCGCGATGGACCACTTCCGGCGCCGGGTGGCCGATGAGGGACGGGAGCAGGTTGCTTCGCACGACGTCTTCCTGACCGGCGGCCAGCCGGTAGAGAATCAGCAACTCCGTCGCGGTTCGGATCACGTCACGACCGATGTGCGAAGGCGGAGCTTCCTTCACCGCAAGCTTGGCCGTTTCGACTGCCGCCAGGGGCTCACTCGGGTTGGCGAGGAAGCGGGCGTGCGCCAGTTCGACGTAGCACGAAGCCAGGCCCACGGGCGCCGGCTCCGGGAGCTTGCCGTACAATCCGACCGCCTCCATGAGGAGCGACTCCGCGTGGGCATACCGACCGAAGGCCACGGAAACCATGGCGGCCAGGCGGAGCCGCTCCGGCGCCCAGGGAGTCTGCCAGTCCGCGACCGAATCCACCCGGGCGGCCTGCAACGAGCGGTCGAGGACCGATCCGTAGGCTTCGGCGAATGTTTCCATGCGCGCCATCCGCTCCAGGAAATCGTCATACGCCGGGATGAGTCGGCGATATCGGAGCGGACGTGCCGCGATCTCGAACAGCTCGTCCAGCGACCCCTGCCCGAGGGCCACGGTCGCGTACGTCACGGCGAAGAGAGGACTGAACGGCTGTCGCCGCAGTTCGCGTTCCAGGGCGGTGACGGCCGCACCCATATACTGGGCCGCCTCCTTCTCGTTCAGGCTGAGCAGGGCCAGGCGATGCTGCAACTCGCGCAGTTGAAACTGAAGCCAGCCGGCGTTCCAGAATTGCGGGGCCTTCTCCAGAAGGGTCGTCAACTGCTCCATGCCTTCACGCTTGCGCGTGACACAACGTGCGAGGTCTTCGTGCGCCGCCGCAACCAGACGCGCATCCGGTGGCGACGCCTGGTGGGCCCGCTTGAGCCGATCCATCGCCTGCTCGAAATCGTACAGGGCGGCCTGGAGGCGCACGGCCACCCGCTGGTCGGCGGCCACCAGCCGGCGCTGCGGCGGCAGCCGCCACGCCGCCGCGTAGTCCGAACGAGCGATCGCGTCGTCCCACTGCAGCGATGCGACGTGCCGTAGCGCCTCGCTCTGACTGCACGCCGCGGCGAAGTCCCGGCGGGCCAGCTCGGCGGTGGGAACCGCCAGCAGCAGGCCGACGCCCAGGGCCAGGCCGCGCCGCAGCGGGGTCCGCTGCAGCACGCTCACGGGGGACGGGTCCCGGGTGTAGCTCATGGCCCAGATCAGACCCCAGAGCGTGTAGAACAGCGTGGGCACGCCCGGCAGACGCAGGCCGACGCCGAACGCCTCCTCCACCGCCAGGCCGAGCCAGGCGGCCGTCAGGAGAATCAGCGTCCAGCGACACCTCGCCGTCGGCAACACGGGCAGAGCCGCCATGACCGCCCGGAAGGTCAGGCCCATCGCCCCCAGAAACAGCATGAGGCCGACCACTCCCAGGTCCGCCAGCACCTCCAGGTACTCGTTGTGCGCGTGGCTCACCCGGGCATCCAGGGCCTGCGGGTCATTCAGCACGTCGCGAACGGCCAGGGCATCCCCCTTGCGGGCGAAGCCTCCCTGGCCCTGCCCGAGGAAGACCCGATCCGCGTTGAGATCCAGAGCGTACTGCCACGCGTACATGCGAACACGCATCGTGGCGCTGCGCCCTCGCAGGGAGTGGGCGTCCTTCGTCTGCCAGAGGTACGCCGCACCCCCGACCGTCAACAACACGGCCAATCCGCCCAACAGCAGACGTCCGCGAAAGCGCAGGGCCAGAAACGGCACCGTCAGGAGGGCAAAGACCAACCCGACCGCGGCCCCGCGCGACGACGTCAGGTAGAACGCGCCGCCGAGCAGCGGCAGCACCGCCAGGCCGGCCAGTCCCGTGGCCAGGCGGCGTCCCCGGGAACCATCGGTTCGACCCACGAAGAACACCGCCACCGCGCCCATGGCCAGAATCAGCCCGGGGATCAGGCATGCGGCAAGCGTCGTGGGGTTGCCGATCGGATACGAGGCACGGAGCACCGGGTTGCGTTCCCGCCAGTACAGGACGGCCATCAGCGCGGTGGCCACCGTCGCCGCCAGCACAACGTGGCCGGCATAGCGGGCCGTCACGCGGCTCAGGCCCAGACCCAGGGCGAACGTCCAGAGGTAATGCATGGCCAGCAGGGCCGAGCCGGCGAGGGCGATGTCGCGGGCGGGCTGCGACCAGGTCACGCTGGCAAACGACCAGAGCACGTACAAGACCGCAAATACCCAGGCACCAGTCAGCGGATGAATCTGCCGCCGCGTGACGGGCACAACCGGGCTGTCAGTGGTCCCGGCCGGGCGCTCTTCGACGATCGTGTCGGCCTCAGACGCCTCTTCGCCTCGTCGGGGACCGCGGGCCACGGCCACGACCACGACCAGCGCCGCAATGGCGGCGCCCATGCACAGAATCATCGACTTGACGGCGACCCCGTCCGGCGTGGGCTGGGACGCGCGGAGATTGAGCAGATTGACCACCGCCCACAGCAGCGAGTCCGGCTGCCAGACCACCGCGCCGTCGGGCAGAATCTCGGGCTCGCCCGCCGAGGTCAGAAGGCAACCGCCGGCCACCACCCCAAGCACCAGCACGATAAGCACCACGTGCAGGGGTCGGACACGGTCGCGATCGGCAATGCGAATCAGGCTCATGGGCTGCGGTCAGCTTTCCGGGGTTTCCCGGCCATCGGTGCGGCCGGACCACAACAAATCCTCGATCCCGGCCCGCCGGTTGGCCACGCGTGCGAGCGCGAACAGCCAGTCTCCGAGCCGGTTCAGATACACCAGAATGTCCGGGTCTACCGTGCCGCCGTGGGCCGCGCGGACCACGGACCGTTCAGCGCGGCGACAGACGGTGCGAGCCACGTGCAGCCGGGCCGCCGGCTCGCAGCCACCGGGAAGAATGAAATTCCGCAGCGGGCCCGCCTCGGCGTCGGCGGCGTCGATCCAGCGCTCCAGCCGGGAGATGGCGGACGAGTCGATCCGGGCGGTCGCAGACGAGTCTGACTGGCGGGCCAGGTCCGCCCCGATGAGAAACAGGTCCCGCTGCACGGCACGAAGAGGCCCCGCCAGCGCGGCATCCGCGCAAGCGGCCGCCGCCAGACCGATCGTCGCATTCAGTTCGTCCACGTCACCGCAGGCGGCCACCTGGTCGTGGTCCTTCGCGATGCAGCGCCCGCCGAACAGGCTGGTTCGGCCGTGATCGCCCCTGCCGGTGTAGAGTTTCATGCCATTACTCCCGCCTTCGGGCTCAATGCCGAAAGTGCCGGGTCCCCGTGAAGATCATGGCCGCCCGGCGTTCATTGCAGGCCCGGATCACTTCTTCGTCGCGCTTGGAGCCGCCCGGCTGGATGATCGCCGTGACGCCGGCGTCCATCAGGATATCCGGGCCGTCGCGGAACGGGAAGAACGCGTCCGACGCCGCCACGGCGCCGGCCAGGGCCCCCGCTCTGCAAACGTCCGAATTCTCCGCCTCCCGCGTGAATTCTCCCGCCCGCTCCGGCCCAAGTCCTTCCTCCGTCCCTCCGTCCCTCCGTCCCTCCGTCCCTTCGTCCCTCCGTCCCTCCGTCCCTTCGTCCCTCCGTCCCTCCGTCCCTTGGGTTGCGGGCGCAGCCCGCGCCGTGTGCCCGTTCTCGCGGGCGGCCCACGTGGCAATCCGGCACGACATGACGCGCGACATCTGCCCGGCCCCGTTTCCGATGAGTATGCCGTCGCGGCAGATGGAGATGGCGTTGCTCTTGGTGTGCTTGCACACCAGCCAAGCCAGCCGCAGATCGGCAAGCTCACGCTCGTCCGGGGCGCGGTCGGTCACCACGCGCCATTCGCTCTCATTCAGGCCGACGGTGTCGCAACTCTGGATGAGAAGGTCTCCGGGGATCGATCGTATGACGTGCTCGGGCCATCCCGTCCTAGACATGCCGTCCCCCACGTCGATCAGCCGCACTCGGGCACCCCAGGGCTTTCGGGTCCGGATGACCTGGACGGCGTCATCCTGGAACGACGGCGCGAGCCAGACTTCCAGGAAAAACGCACCGGCGCCGGCCGCCTTGCCCCAGCGCTGGAGCGAACCCATCACAGCCTCCGCGAAGGCCGCATCCACGCAGACGTTCACGGCCAGGATGCCCCCCATGGCCGCGTTCGGATCGCCCAGATACGCCCGACGATAGGCCTCCACGGGTTCGTCCGCCACACCCACACCGCAAGGATTCGTGTGCTTGATGAAGCAGGCAACCGCCGGAGCCGTCCCCAGCCTGTGCGACCCGCTTCCCGTGTGGGACCGGCTTTCGTTGTGGGACCGGCTTTCCAGCCGGTCTTCTTTGTGGGACCGGCTTTCCAGCCGGTCCAGCCGGTCCCCCTCATGCTCTCCCAATTCCTCCCACGCACGAGGATTCAACCACAACCACGGATAGGCGTCGCCCAGACCCGCCTTGCCCGGGTTGTTCTCGATGTAGTTCCACCGCTCTTCGTACTCTTTCTCGTTCCGGACGATCCGATCCCAGTTCTCGTCGAGCCAGAGCGATCCGGTCACGCCTCGTGCGCGGTTGATCTCTCGCGACGAGTATCCCTTCATACTCTGAAGCAGTTCCCCCAGCGAAACCCAGGCGCCCGGACTGATTTCGTGCGGGGTCAGAATCAGATGCACGTGGTCGGGCATGACAACACACGCGTGCAAGGTCATCTTCCTGGTGTGCCAGTAGCGGCAGGCCCCAAGCACAATGTCCTTCTCTGCGGAAGCCAGCTCGCCGGTCTTCAGCCGAAACGTCACGAAATAGGTTGCCCCGGGGTTCTGGATGTGGGGGAGGTGACGTTCGGTGTGGCTTTCGGATTCCAGGCGGGCGGAAGCGGTTTTCGCAGGAGGCCCGGAGACCGGCTGGAAAGCCGGTCCCACAGAAGACACCGGTCCCACAGAAGAAGACAGCCCCACAGAAAACACCGGCCCCACATCTCTGCGAGGCCCGGAGACCGGCTGGAAAGCCGGTCCCACAGAGGAAGCTGATGCCACACCGGCGGCTCGTGTCAACTCGGCGCAGAGTTCCAGAGCCGCGCCGGCGTCGACCAAGTTGTTGTACGAGAGGGCGGGGCCGCCGGTCTTCCCCGTGAGCCATTCTGTCCAAC
>Ga0334890_1002587_pt1 | contig 20487 bp, 13 predicted proteins | sample GraSluR1_MG_3_FD_207220 | JGI IMG/M metagenome (GOLD analysis project Ga0334890, IMG submission 207220) | Sludge microbial communities from methane-producing bioreactor in Wageningen University, Netherlands - Granular Sludge_31_08-R1 | ecosystem: Engineered > Bioreactor > Anaerobic >... | reverse complement strand
CCCTATTCCTGACCTCGCGTGTTCCAAACGCGATGCCGGAATTATGGGGTGTGCATAACCATCGCGCAAGTAAACTCTTACTTCAATCCGGGCGGCTCAGGGACGCTAAACACGTACGAAGCCGAGGGCACTGTCTGGCCGGCTGAAGCCGGCCGCAGCTTCACCTCGCACGATCAAACCCCGGCCGGACGAGCGAGCCTCGTTCTGTCTGGAATCAGGGCCGAGCAGGTCACGATGAGCCGGGTCCTGTGGCGCCGCCTTCCCCCAGCCTCCAAGAGGCGTCCCGCTCTGTGGCTCGCCACGCCTTCATCCACCGCAAGCCGCCCCCGCCCCTCGCTCAGATGTTCAAAACAGAGGTGTTCCGTGTTGCGTCCTGCAGACAGGTGACTGGCGCGTGCCCGCGGAGGCACGAGAGCCAACGTCCCGAAGACCGGGGCGCGTACCGCGCGGTGCCGGCGGAGGTCGGTGCAATCCGGCGTTCGTCCGCAGAAAGAAGAATCGCCTACGGGAGTTTTTTCGGCTTGACGAAGCGGGGGCTAATGGGTGACCCCTTTACGCGTTTCACCTTTACGCGTTTGACACCTTTACTCGTTCTGAAAGAGCTCTCTCGGCATTTCTCTCACCCCAAGACTCCTGCAGCAAGGGCGTTTGTGTCAGCACCACGCGATTACGTGATGCAGAACCGAAGGGGTGTTCCTTGCGGCCATGACCGGTCCGCGCAAGGTCGAATGCTGCTATTCGCATTGCGAGATGATGAGTTGATCGCGGAGGGCAGCTTCGTCGCACAGTTCCTGGATGATTCTCAGTTTCTCATAAGCGGAGGCAAGCATCGATCTTTTCCCCTCGTCCAGCTCGCTGCCTTGCTCACTCGAAACGCATCCTTTGATCATCCGGCAAAACCAGCTCACGTTCTCGGCCAGGTCCTTTGGAATGGCCAGTTCCAGTAGAAGCAGCTTTGCCATAAACACCTGGATGTCTTCTGAGATCGTGTGGGCTTGATCATAGACCTCCGCAAAGCGTGTTCTTGCAGGCGCAGCATCTGTGCTCGTGAATGTGTCAAACCAGCCGAAGGCCCTCTTTGATCCCGGTATGCGCAAGAAGGAGAGAATTGGCATGCGTACCTCTCTTGCCTGGGGAACGATCTCATTTAGGATGATTGCCAGATTGCGGAATTCGTCGGGATCAGCGAACGGTTCGGTCTTGATTATTCTTTCCGAATCTTTCTCCTTCAGCACGAGCTTCATAACGGATCTCCTCTCTGCGTGGTCTGCTTGTTAGTCTACTGGGACGAGCCAGCGTAGGTTATGACAGTTTTTCCACCTCATCTATGACGCCCCGGGCCAACGCCGTCAACCAGGCGGCGAGAGTGCGTAGATACTGCGTTGCCAGTTTGCGTTCCTCCGAAGTGGCTCGGCGCATCTTCGGTGGTTTCGGGATGAGGGGCTTCGGGGTGGGAATGCAAAACGGGGGGAATGCAAAACGGGACATCAGTGATTTCGCCGTTTCTTCCGCGGTCGGCCGGGGCCGCGCGGGGTGAACTCCAGCCCCAAGCGCCGCGCCGTCGACCACACCCACGACTCCTCGCCCAGCGGACGACCCCGATTCACGCTGATCCGCAACTGCTCCAACTCGTCCTTGCCCAGCGGATCGTTCACCGCCGCCGTCCAGCGACGCGGCCGATCCACCGGCCAGGCCGACAGAACGAGATCCTTCCCGCCGATCCCGCCTCGCGCGTCTCGGTGTCCCGGGGTTCCGCACATCCGCCCCCGGTAATGCAACCTCCGCCCTCCCCCAGCCCACCGCCGTGGCTTCATTATGCCACGGTCCGCCGCTTCCGCAACGCCGCTGCCCCCGCACGCCTGACGAGCTCCCACCGCCCTCACCTGAGCCTCGCCGCTGCCGGGGACCGCTGCCGCACGGCTTGACCGGCCGGCGGGGGGGGTGGACGATTGGATCATGACCATGCGAACCATCATCGGTTGCATGACGGGAACGAGCATGGATGCGGTCGACGCGGTCCAGGTCGTCGTGGAGGGCCACGGCCTGGGGATTCACGCATCGGTGCATCGCTGTGCGACGGGGCTGCTCGGTCCGCTCGCGGGGGCGCTGCGTGAGTTCGCCGAGGGCCGCCCGGCCACGGCCGCGCTGGTGGCCGGTCTCGCCAGGGAGTTCGCCTTGCGGCACGTGGACGTGGTGCGCGAAGCGGCGGGGGGTGAGCGAATCGATCTGATCGCCGTGCATGGACAGACGGTGTTCCACGCTCCGCCCATAAGCTGGCAACTGCTCGCGCCGGCCCCCATTGCGGAGGCGCTGAACGCCCCCGTGGTGTTCGATCTGCGGGCGGCCGACTTGGCGGCGGGTGGGCAGGGGGCGCCCATCACCCCGTTGGCCGACTGGGTGCTGTTCCGCGACGAGTCTGAGACCCGAGCGGTCGTCAACCTGGGCGGGTTCGCGAACTACACGTTGCTTCCCGCCGGGCGCGACCGCGATGACGCCGCCTTGGAGGAGGCCGTGAACGGCATCCGCGGCGGCGACATCTGCGTGTGCAACCTGCTGTTGGATGCGATCGCCCGCCGCTGGTTCAAGATGCCGTTCGACGAAGGCGGGCGCCGGGCGGCTGCCGGCGAAATCCAACCGTACCTGCGTGACGCTTTGGCGAGCCCGCTGAGCGATCAGTCATTGGCGGGCCGATCGCTTGGCACCGGAGACGAGATGATTGCCTGGCTGGACGAGCGCAGCGGTACGGATCGCCCCGAGGACCTCGCTCGCTCCGCCTGCGACGCCGTGGGGTTCGTGATTGCGGCGGCAGTCCGAGACGCGGCACGCAAGCATGCGTCGATGCCGCTTCGCCGGATCCTGCTGGCGGGCGGCGGTGTGCATAACGGCACGCTCACCTCTGCCCTGCAACAGCATGCAGAAGTGGGCGCGCTGAGTACGGACGCCTTCGGCGTGCCGGTCAGTCACCGGGAGGCCGCGGAGATGGCCGTGCTGGGCGCGCTCTGTCAGGACCGCGTGCCGATCACGCTTCCGCAGGTCACCGGCGTTCGGGCGCCGGCCCCCGTCGCCGGGGCCTGGGTCTTTCCCGGCCCCGGTTGAACGAGATCAACGATTTCACGTTGCCCTGGGCGTTCCGGGCCGTTCAGTTCGTGGCGAACACGGCGAAGTCGTACAGGTCCACGTCGCCGTCGTTGTCGTAGTCGGCGTCCACCCAGCAGGGGCACGTCGGCGGGATGGGCTGGCCGGGACCGCCCAGGCACGCCGCGAGCTCGGTGTACTGCGTCGGCGGCTGCGGCACCGTGATGTCGCAGATGTCCACCTGTGCGTATTCACCGGCATCCAGGTTGCCGTCGGAGTTGATCGACGCCGGAACCTGGTACGCGGCCTGAAGAGCACCACCGTTTGGCGTCTCATACGGGACGGCAGCCAGGTAGATGACCGACGGCATGGCGCCGAACTCGTCCACCAGGTTGATCGTGCCCTCCAGGTATCCCGTCCCGGAGCACGGCCCCACCTGCGTGGCGCCGGCCTGGTCAAACCAGCCGGCCCACAGGTTGTCGTTCTCATTGGCCAGGTAGGCCGACCAGTCCGCGGCCGTGCCGGCCTTTGCCCAGGGCGCCGGACGCATCGCGCCGGGTGTGTCCGCCACGAAGATGAAATTGTCGTTGCCTTCGCCGGCGTCCCACGTGGCCACGTACAGCGTGTGGCCGATGACACCCGCGTAGAGCACGTTCCCATTGTTCTCCGCGATCCACGTGGCGGCGCCGTCCAGGGCCCCGTCCATCACCCATTGAGGTGCCGGCTGCCCGCCTCCGGAGACGGCGAAGTGCCAGTCCTGCCCGCCGTTGTTGTCCCACGTGCCGGCGCCGTTGTTGAACACAAGGTCAAGCTGTGTGGCAGACGACGGGACGGGAACCGTGACCTGCCAGACACCCTCCGCGCCGTTCCAGGTCATGGCCGGATCGGGCGAAACCACTGGGTTCCAGCCGTTGAACCCGTAGTGCAGGTACACGGCCGTTGCGCCGTCGAGCACGCGGCCGGTCGGGTCATACGAGATGGTCACCGGCTGGCCGGCGACGGCGGGGTCGGGGTCGATCGTGACGCCATCGCCGGAGCTGCCGCCGCCGGTGCCAACGTACACGTGTTGAATGTCCGAGCGGGCGGTGTGGCCGCTGTTGTCCACCGCCTCCACGTAGTAGTCGATCAGCACGTTCTGTTGCCCCGTGATCATGCCGCTGTATCGGAGGGCCCGGTACGTCGGGGTCAGCACGCCGCCCTGCGGCGGCACGTCGGAGGAGGTCATGACGACGCTGTTCCAACTGCTGACCTCCGGTCCGCCCGCGTACGTCTCGTTTTGGATCGACGACAGCGGGTTGACGCCGTCGGCGTCCGTTCGCCACTTCAGCGTCACGCCCGCGAGCCCGGCCGTGTCGTAGACGTACGTCCAGACCTCGAAGTCCGACGGCTCCGGCGCGGGACCCCACTCGTAGCCGCCGGGGTTGTACGGGTCTCGCTGCGGCAGAAAGATCGTGGGCGGCAGGGGGTCGGCGGCGCCGGCCAGCACGAAATCGGCGAACGCAACGGCCTGGTTGCAGCCGCGCGTCACGTTGCTGTCCCAGATTTCCGTGCCGTCCCAGTACCAGTAGTCGCTTGCCTGCGAGACGAGCAGCCAGTGCCACGCGTTTTCGGTCGCCGTGCCGCTGCCCGTTAGAATGTTCTGCATGCTGACAGCCGGGGCCACCGCTTCGGCGTGGAACACGCGGTGCTTCGCGGCGGTGAGCACGGCCCAACTGTTGCGGTCCGGGCTCCATCCGGCGGGGTTCGGATCCCCCAGCCACTTCTTGAACTCCGGATCGCCGTTGTCCGCGCCGGACCAGGAGCCGTTTTCCACGTGGATCACGTCGTTCACATCCGGCGGAAAGCGGTCCAGGTAGTCCTGGATGGTCGTGGCGTCGTAGTCCGGGTCGCCGCTGATCCACGAGACGAAGTTCTGGAAGTTGTGGTGGTAGTACGCGTGGGTGCCGCCGCCGTAGTTGTCGCCGTCGTGGTGCAGCACCACGATCATCGGATGGGCCGGGTCCGTGTTGTACGGCAGGTACTGGTCCATCACCTGGTCGTACAGGAAGGCCCCGTACCCGCCGCGGCCGTCTTCATTGCCTTCGTAGCGGGCGGCGGGGACCGCGATCATCCGCGTGATGTGCCCTGTGTCCGGGTTGACGTGCTGCACGCGGTGCGGCTGATAGCCGAAGGGAGCGCTGACCCGGCTCGGCGCCCACAGGTTGTTCAACTGCACCCAGGCCCCGCCGCTGTCGACCGGGTTCGGGTTGATCTGGTCTGCCGCATTCGGTGCGAACAGGTTGGAGGCGTTCGTGTGCGGATACCCCTGACATGCGCGGTCGAAATGGATGTTGTCGACGAGCACCCACTCAATTCCTTCCGCCACGAGGGCGGGAATCATGCGCGTGGAGAACGAGGTCTCGGCGGGGAACATTCCGTTGGAGTAGGTCGGCCCGCCGGTCCAGGTCTGCCCGTACACGTGTTTGTGCAACTGGATCTGCATCCGGATGTCCGCCTCATCCAGCAGCGGCATCAGCGGGTGGTGGTAGCCGAAGGCGACAAGATCGAGGCGCGGATGGCCCAGGGTCGTGGTCAACGACCGTCCCTGGTGGTAGCCCCATTTCCAATTGTTCCACATGCCGCCGTTCACACCCGCCGCCTCCAGGGCGTTCAGGTTCTCAATGAGCGAGCCCGTGAAGCTGACGTGCGCTCCCAAATACGGGAGGGAAGAGCCGGCAGCCACCGCATCATACGGCCAGGTGGTGTACGGCCCGAATCGCTGGTTGTGAACGTCCACGACGCTGAACGAGAATCGCCCGGCCGCATCGGTGGCGATCGGTGATTCGTACGGGTAGTAGATCGGCTGGTGCATGTGCCAGAGAAAGGCGACGTGAATGGGTTCGGCCGCGACGAGCTCCCGAGGGGAGAATGGCATCGCCGTGACCAGCGCCGTACCCGCCAGAACTAAACCGGTTAACCGCGACATGGTTCCTCCTTCGCCTCGTGAACCGACCAAGTGCTCCGCCCGGCCGGTCAGGCTGCCAGCCGGGCGTGTGTGGATTGCATCATTCGCCCCACGGCGAGGTCTGCCACCCCAGCCTACCGTATCGGGCCTTCCGGATTCAATGGGCGGCCGACCGAGTGGAACGCAGGATTAATTGCAGCGTGGCTGCAATTCTGGCGGATGGCGGTCGTGTCATTGGGGGCGTGGAGATATCGGGGCGATAGAGTGCCTATCCTATTGCATTGCAGCCGTCCAAACCGGTAAACTAGATAGCGTGGAGGCAGCCTCCCGCGATCGAGGCGGAGGAATCGGCAGATCCTCGCCTTCCTGTCGCTTGGGGTAAGCAGAGAGAGAGAACAGAGGGCGCAGCCCGCGTGAAGGGGGTCGAGTGCATCCCGACATGGTCGGTGTGCCGACGAAGCCTGGGGGCTGCATGGAGAACAAACCGCGACCCGGTGCGGACCGGGCGCGTTGAAAGGATCTGTAGAGCTCTCTCGACTCTATCTCAATGAAGGAGGTATGGAAGATGAAGAAAGTGATTGTGATGTTGGCGGTGGGTCTCCTGGCGGTGCCCGCCATGGCGGACTACTACGCCGTTGGCAGTTTCAACGGCTGGGACAACCCGGGCAGTCTTGTTATGAGCGAGGTGTCGCCGGGCCATTACCAGGTGACGATCACCGGAGCGCTGGGCGTCCAGGAGTTCAAGGTCACCGATGGGACCTGGGACAACGCATGGCCCGGCCAAAACGCCAAGGCGGACTTCGGTGCCGGCGAGATCGACATCAACTTCTACCCGGGCGCGCACGCAGACGGATGGAACCCTGCCGAAAACCGTGTGGGCTGGGAGGATCTCGAGCTGCACGGCTGGGACATCATGGGCTCGTTTAACGACTGGTCCAGCCCGGTGGCCACGATGACCGGGGGAGGCGGCATGTATACCGCCCAATACACCGTTGCGACGGCCGGGACGTATTATTTCAAGTTCCGCAAGGAAGGTGACTGGAATATCGCAATCGGCCAGGATTTCAGCAACTACGATTACAACATTGAGTTGGTTGTCGCCAACGACAACGAGATCATCCAGTTTGACCTGGACATCCCGGCGGGCCGGTGGCGCACGTTCGTGATTCCGGAGCCGGCCACCCTGGCCCTGTTGGGTCTAGGAGCGGTTGCACTGATCCGGCGCCGCTAGAGCGACGCACACGCTGAGTCGCAGAGGATTTTGCGCAGGGGGAAGCGCGGGCGGGCGGATTGTCGCAAATGCGATCCGCCCGCCTTGTTCTTGCGCTGTCGCGCCGCCCGCTTCGCGGGCGTGCCGAGCACTTCAACCGATCCTGCCCCGGCGGTAGGATTTTCGCGGTCGTCTTGTCCGGATGAGGGCAGGCAGGTGGCTTTCGGAGACATCGGGCCGTGACGGAAGACGTTCAACCCAAGGCCGGGTCCGGGCCTAAGCCGAGGATATCCCGGCGTCGTCGCTGGGCCTTCCGCGCCGTTGTGCTGTGTCTGTCGTTTCTGCCATTGGCCGTGGGGGAGGCGGTCTGCCGCTGGAAAGGGTATGGGGGATATCCTCCGATTTTCCGTCATCTGGGGACCGTGGATGGTCGCCGGTATTTCGGGACCGACCAGCGGGGCCTCAGCACCTTCTTCCATCAGAATCTCACGACGCCGGGTCGTATGGATGAGCAGGTGTTCACCCTCCCCAAGGATCGCCGCACCGTTCGGATTGCGTGGCTGGGGGGCTCCGCAGCGCTCGGCTATCCGTATCCTCCGAGCCTGGCGGCATCCTCGTTCGTTCGGGCGATGCTCAGCGACTTCTGGCCAGACCGGAACGTGGAGGTGCTGAACGCGGGGACGACGGCCGTTGCCAGCTTCCCCGTGATGTACATCCTGGAGGAGTTGCTGGCCTTCGACCTCGATATGGTCGTCGTCTACAGTGGCAACAACGAGTTCTACGGCGCGCACGGCGTGGCCTCGGTCCACTCCTTCGGCAGATCCACGCGTAGGATGCGTTTGATGCGTTTCCTTCGCCGGTCGGCTCTCGTGCAGTGGGCAAGCGACCGGGCGACCCGCCGCAAGCCAAGCGCCTGGGACGGCGAGCGTCCGCGCGTGCTCATGGAGTGCGTGATGGCTGATGCCCAGATCGGCCCCGACGACCCACGTCGGGCCGCTGCGGCGCAGAATCTGCGGAACCACCTGACGGAGATGGTCCGCCTTTGCCGCAATCGGGGCGTTCCGGTTCTGCTCTGCACGCTGCCGGCGAACGAAAGTGGCCTGGCGCCGATCGGCGACGATGTCACCCTGCCCCTCGCACCGGCGGACCGGGCCGCATTCGACTCGTGGCTGAAGCAGGGCCGCGAGGCAGCCAACCCAGACGATGCGGTCGAGCGACTGGAACGCGCGGTGGTCTTATACGGGCGGCACGCCGAATCTCACTTCCGGCTGGGTTGTGCGTACGCGGCGCTGGGTCGGCCGGACGAGGCGAAAGCGGCGTACATCGCCGCGCGGGACCTGGATACCATGCCCTGGCGGGCGCCGTCCGCTTTGAGCGATGCGGTTCGCGACGTGGCTGGGCAGGGGGGCATCCTCTGCGACATCGAAGAGGCGTTTCGCGCAGCGAGTCCGGACGGCGTCATCGGCTGGGAGCTGATGGAGGATCACGTGCATCCGTCGCTGCGCGGGCAGGCGCTGATTGCCGTCACTGTGCTGGAATGCATGCAATCGCTGTCCGGGCCGCTGCAGGTCGACGGGAAGCGCGTCCGGGCCCTGCCCGAATGGGAGGTCTATGCAGCGCGGCTCGGCGACAACGAGTTCGACCGATACGGCGTGGCCAGCCGCATGGTGAGCCTGCTGGAGGCCCCGTTCTACCGCAAACACAACGCCGCGGCGCTGTCCCGTTTCCAGGCTCTCTGCGTCGAACACGAGGCCCGGATGACGCCGGTGGAGTTGGCGGCCGCGCGGGCCTGGAAGGATCCGCGCGTTCACCAGGGCGGACATCGCCCGATCACCGGCATGGTCGGCATGGCCCTGCTTGACGCGGGCGAGTATGAGAAGGCGGACCGCTTGCTGACCCTCGCTCGTCGCAATGTGCCTCGGTACTCCGTCTGGAACTGGGAGTTCACCTGGGGCGCATTGCACTGCCGCCGGGAGATGCGCAGCACCCCGCTGCCGGAGGATCGGATCCTGATGGAGGAGATGCTTCGCGACAGCGCCACTTTCATTCGAGTCACCGGGTTGATCCCGCCCCCCCTGCGAAGGCATCTGGGGCTGGTGTTCCACATGATCAGCCGACACGAGGACGCCATCGCCCACCTGAGTGAGGCCGTGCAGTACGTCAATGACTCCAGCGGCTTCATCGTGGTGGAATCCCTGGCCGAATCGCTGATTGCCGTCGGCCAGAAGGAGAGGGCTCGTCGGCTGCTGCAGACGCCCGTGCGCGACCCCGAGCTCCGCGCGCAGTGCGAGGCCCTCTTGGCTCGCCTGGAGTCTGGTGTGGGCGGCGGGGGCTGAGCGTGCGAAAGACGAGAGCCCGTTTCCCGCCGGTCACGTGCAGGCCGAGAGCCGGGGTTGCAGGACGCCCAGAACCGATTCCCGGGCCGCTGTCAGGTCGCCCGGCACGCGTACGCCCGCCGCACGGGCGTGGCCACCCCCGCCAAAGGCCGCGGCAATCTCGGCCACGTTGATGTCCGCGACACCCAGCACGGGTGGTTTGCTGCGCAGGCTCACACGCACCTGGCCGGGTGCATCGGTGGCCAGCAGCACGGATACCCACACGCCGGCGATGCGCAGCGGGAGGTTCACGATGTCCGACGTGTCGGCGCCGCCCCCGGCTGCGCGGCGCTGGTCCGGCCCGAGGGACATCACGGCGATCCGCCCGCCGGAAAGAAGTTCCATGGATTGGATGCAGGCGGCCTCCAGCCGCAGGCGCGCGGCCGGCTCCCGGGCGTATACGGCCTCGTACAGCGTGCTCAGGTCTGCGCCGCACCGCGTGAGCCGGGCGGCGGCTTCAAGGGTTCGGGCGTCGGTGTTCGAGTATCGGAACCAGCCGGTGTCCGTCGCGATCCCGACCAGCAGTGCGTCGGCGGCGGCGCGAGAAAGGACCCAGCCGGCGGCCTCGGCCCACTCCAGCACAATCACCGACGCCGCGGAGGCGGTTTCGTCGATGAGACAATCAACGCCGATGGGATCGCGCGTCTGGTGGTGATCTATGGCGAGGGTGGGCAACGCAGCGCCGCGCGTCCGCAGCCAGTCGGTCAGCGCGCCCAGTTGGGCATACGCGCACGTGTCTACGATGATGACACCGTCCGCATTCGACTCCGCCGCTCGGGCCGCCGGGTCCGAAGGGTTCTCGATCGGCTCATCCGACCACAGAAACGCATACCGCGGCGCCGGTCCATCCAGCCACATCGCATGGGGTTTGCTGCCTGCGTCTCGCAGCAACGACCGCAGGGCGAGCAGGCAGCCCACCGCGTCCCCGTCCGGACGGGTGTGCGTCAGGAGCAACGGCCGCTTCCATTGTAGGACGCGCAGGGCCGCGTTGCGATACTGCGGGACGTCAATTGCCATCGGGGCCGATTCCTCTCTGCCGTCGCAAATGCAACGCTCCCCAGACCGAGGGCCGCGCGTTCACGTCGGCGTTGAACCACTGCGATTCTGGTTCCGCTCCACCTCCGCGTCATGAGCGTGACGCCGGACTTCCGCGACATCCCGCTTCATCTGCTCGATCAGCGCCTCCGCCGTGCGGTAGGTCTCCTGCGGGCGCAGCCGGCGAAGGAAGTCGAGCCGCATACGCTGTCCGTACACATCTCCCTCAAAATCCAGCAGGTACGCCTCAATCTGCCGGGGGCCCGCGCCGAACGTCGGCGCAGTGCCGATGCTGACGGCCGCCGGGAGCGACAGGTCTCCCAGGCCGGCCAGCCCGGAATACACGCCGTCCTCGGGAATCAGCACGTCGTCCACGGCCAGATTGGCCGTCGGGTATCCGAGGGCACGCCCTCGGCGATGCCCGGGCACGACGGTGCCGGCCAGTCTGTACGGTCGGCCCAGGCACAGGGCTGCCTGGTGGGCCCTACCCTGTTCGAGCAGTCGACGAACCAGTGAGCTCGAGACCGGGACGGTTTCACCCGCCTCGATCTGCAGCGCGATGGGACCGACGACACAGAGCTCAAAATCGTGCTCCTGGCCGAGCGTGCGGAGCAACTCCACGTTGCCGCGCCGCCCACGCCCGAAACCGAACGACGGCCCCTCCACGATGTGCGACGGGCGAAACCGAGCCACCACCACGTCGCGGACGAAACACTCGGCCTCCATGCCCAGCAGGGCACGGTTGCTCTCGGCCACGACGGTTCGTTCGGCGCCCAGCGCCGCCAGATACGCCAGCTTGTCGTCCAGCGTCATCAGACGTGTCGGCGCGCGCGCCGCCGAGACGACCGAGAGCGGATGCGGCTCGAACGTGAGCACCACGAGCGGTTGACCGGTGTCGGCGGCCAGCAGACACCCCTGGGCCAGCAACTGCTGGTGCCCGCGGTGCACGCCGTCGAAGTTGCCGATGGTCAGAACCGATCCGGCCGCGTTAAGCCGGAAGGAGTCGAGCCCACGAACCACGTCCATACCTGGTTTCTGCCGCTTCGTTTCGCCTGTCTTGCCTGCATCCAAACCGTCGAGCGGTAGCTTAGGCACCCCCTCCGCGTTTGGCAATTGTGTCGTTCGCACGAGACGCGGAGCGCAAATGGTTGACAGTGCCACCGACGCGCTGTCGAATGACGGGCATGGCCGACGAGAATTCCAGCCCCGCAACGACTGCCGGCCCGGCGAACGTCGCGCTCTGTATCGAGGCGGAGGTCTGTCGAAGGCTTCGACCGAGCTTGCGCCACCTGTGCGTGGGGCTGATCGACCACAACGTGTCGGGCCGTCTGGTTTCCCGTTCCGCTGAGGTGGGACGCCTTTCCATCGGTCCGATTCAGAGGGTGGCCTACGAACAGCCGCCCTGGCTGCTGCGAAGACTCCGGTCGTCTCGCCTGCATCGAATGCAGACGCTTGCGGAGAAGCTGGCGGACCGGCCGCCCACGGTGGTCCACGCCATAGCGGCGGACGCGTATGAAACAGGCCTCCTTCTGGCCGGACATTTCGATGTCGACCTGGTTCTCCAGGTCACGTCGTTCCGGGACATCAAAGCGCTCACCCCTGCGCTGGCGGACCGGGCCGACAGTCTGATTGCCGCCAGCCAGCCTCTGCTCGACTGGCTGGAGGCCGGCCGGACGCCGCCGGAGCGACGGCTGTCTGTCATCCGGCCGGGTGTGCTGGCCGGCCCGGCCCCGACCTGCTTCGTCCGCCCGGACGCCCTCCCGACGCTTTTGTGTACCGAGGCGTTCTTTCCGGGGTCCGGCATCCTGGCCGTGCTTCACGCGGCGCACATTCTCCGGCAACGCAAGCGGGAGTTCCTGGTGTTCCTGACTGGTGCGGGTCCGCTGGAGGCGGAGTTGAGGCGGCGCACCAATGCCCTGGGCCTTTCGGGAACCGTTATCTTTGCTCATCCGTCCGCCGGGCTGGATCGAATCATGATCGGTGCCGACATCTTCATACATCCTCGGATGGACGATGCCATCCGCATCGAACCGCTGTCCGCGATGGCCAACGGACTGGCTGTTGTGGCTGTTCAGGGGGGTGCATACGACTGCTTCGTGGACGGCGTGACGGCTTTGGTGCTGGACGAGGCCAAACCGGACAGCCTGGCTGACGCCGTCGAGCGGCTTCTGGATGATCCGGACGGCGCCAAGCGCCTCGCGGAGGGCGCCATCAACCACATCCGAACCTACTATCCCATCAGTGCGATGGCGGGACAGACGGTGCAGGAATACCGGGCTCTGCTTGCCCGCCGGCAGACGTATGTACTGAACCGGTAAACCAAGACCCGAATGCCGGCCGCCTCTCACGACCGGAAAAAAGCAGGGCGGGGCGTACGGGCCAACCGCCAGGCGCGGGCCCTTGCGGCCCGTATGAGCCGTTTGGTGTATACTGTGGGTGGGTCGGGTGGTGCGTTCCGACGACTGGAGTTGACCGGACACCTTTCTGGCCGATATCAGATACGAGGTCCGGGATGCGGGCGCGGCGTCCGGGACAGGTGCGAGATGGCTTTCAAAGGAGGCTCCCCGTGCGTACGTTTGCGTTGACCCTTGTGGTGTTGGCGTTGGCTTGCGGCTGTAACCTGGGATGGATACCGGGCATTCAGGATCCTGGGACCCCGACGGACGGCAACGTTGATCAGACGGGTGATGGAACCGGCTCGGCAGCACTGAAAACCTTTCAGTCCGAGGACGAACTGAAGCAGTACTTTGCCTCTGTTGCCCGAAATGATCTCGGGCAAGCGACGGATAGCCCGGATGCGGGCGGCCTTCCCGTCTTCGAGAACGGCGATGATCGGGGTGACGCCGCGTTGGGCGGCGAAGGGGCGGCTCCGGTGGACGGCGATAGCTCTGCTCCGCAGAGCGACGGATCCACCGATCCCGGCTTCTCGGATACGACTACGCAAGAAGAGGGCGTGCAGGAAGCAGATGTGGTTAAGAACGACAGTACCTACCTGTATGTGCTGACGGCGGGTCATCTGCGCATCGTCCAGGCGGCGCCCGGTGAGCAGATGGAAGAGGTGGCCGCGATTGAACTGGGCGGGTGGGGTCAGGAGTTATACAAGCTCCCCGCGGATGCCGACGTCGCCACCCAAATTGTTGCGATTACGCAGACTGACAACTGGTATGGCTACGGGGGGGTGGGAATCGATATCGACGTTGCTGCGGCGCAAGGCGACATCATGATCGGCTTGCCCTGGTTCTCCAGCCCGGAAACACTCGTTACGGTTCTGGACGTGTCCGACCACGCCAACCCTGTCGTCCTCTCCAAGGCCACGTTCGACGGGAGTCTCGGCTCCAGCCGGATGATTGACAACCGACTGTACCTTGCCCTGTTCAACTACCCGGACTACTACGGGGGGTTCCGATTCGACGAGGTGGAGCAGGTTGACCTGACCAGTCTGATGCCGGACTACACTGTGGAACTGGCAGACGGCACGACCTCGGCGGGCGACCTGCTGAACTGGGACACAATCTACCGGCCGTCCGATCCCAACGGACTGGGGTTGACGTCCATCGTGACAATGGATGTCACAAACCCGACCGCGCTGACCGCGGTGGGTGTTATGGCGTACCCGGGCAACCTGTATGCGTCGCCGCAGGCGATCTACCTCACGGACACGAACTACAACTACTCCACCGGCGACTGGCGGGAGACCACGAGCATCTACAAGTTCACGATTGGTGAGACCGGGGTGTCACTGGCTGCCGCCGGAAGCGTGTCCGGTCGGGTGCTCAACCAGTATTCCATGAGCGAATACGCCGGCTACTTGCGCGTTGCAACCACGACCGGCCCGAGCTGGCGATTCGAGGACGAGCAGCGCTCGACGAACAGCGTGTACGTCCTGGCCCACCAGGGTGATGCCCTGACGGTCATCGGCAGTGTGCAGAACCTGGCCCCCGGCGAGGAGATCAAGTCGGCGCGTTTCCTGGGCACCCGCGGATTCGTCGTGACCTTCGAGCGCATGGACCCGCTCTTCACGTTTGACCTCAGCAACCCGGCAAACCCGGTGAAAGTCGGCGAGTGGCACGGTCCCGGGTTCTCGACGTTCATCATGCCGCTCGGGGAGACCCACCTGCTGACCATCGGCGAGAGTGTGGATGCCGAAGGCGACTGGGTCCGATCAAACGGCGTGCAGCTCTCGGTGTTCGACGTCACGGACTTCGCCGCTCCCCAGCTCGTGCATCAACGGATCATCGGCTCGTATGGCACGTGGTCCGAGTGCCTGTACAACCCCAAGGCGCTCACGTACTTCGCGGCCCGCAACCTCATGGCCGTTCCCATCACGGATTGGGGGTGGGAGGGGGACGTGGACGGGGGCGAAGGCACCGACTCTGCGGGGCCCAATCCGGGCGATACGGGACCCCCGGCCCCTGAGACGGGAAGCGGGACGGCTGGAGCAAGCCAGGCCGAGCCGGCGTTGACGGGCGGCTTTGACGGTGTCTACGTCTATCGCGTTACGGCGGAAACGGGGTTCGAGTACCTGGGCCGGATGACCACCCGCACGGAGGAGATGACAGAGTGGTGGTGGTACTACAGCTCCTTTACCCGAGGCGTGTTCCTGGGTGACAACGTGTACATCATCAACGAGCGCGGCGTGGTGGGCGCTCCGACTGTCGCGATTGACACGGCGCCCTGGCGGGTTTCGTTCCCCGTCGAAGAGTGGTATCCCGAAGAGGTGACCGTGGAGGAGCCGGTCCTGCCAACCGAGGACGAGGGCCCGCTGGCAGAGCCGGAGACGCCGTCTGAGTCCGGCGACGATGGAGACCCCGTGGAGGATCTGTGACCCTGGGAGGTCTGGAATCTTCCAGCGGATAGACCGAAAGTGAGCGGCCCGGCGCCCCATTTGTGAGGCGCCGGGCCGCTGTACGTTCTGGCGGGTCTGGTTCGGCCTGACGCCTCGGCCGAGAGGTTTCCGCGGGCCGGGCCCGGCGGTACCCTGGGGAGCCGCAGGGGGAAGGGGCTTCTGGCGCGGGTGCCAGGCGAGCTCTCTGCTTCGGAAGAAAACTCATGGATGCTGAAAGCGACAAGGTGGCCGCCGTCTGCCGAGTCTGCGGGCGGCAATTGACCCTGCTGGAGTTCCAGGCGTGCTCGGGAGTGGGGCACCTCTGCCAGGAGCATCTGCGGGCGCAGTCTGCGCCGGATCGGTCCATTTTCAGGAGTCGCAGGCCCGGCGGTGGGGATGTGGCGAGCGTAGCGCCCAGGAGGGTGGGATCGTTCGGACAGGCGGACTACCCCTGCAAAGGCCAGTTTGCCCGGGACGGGGTCATCCGGCGGGGCAGGCTCATGGGGAACCACCCGTCGTGTGCCGGTCGGGTGGTGTTCGTGTGCAAGGACATTGGGTATGGTCCCGGGGAGATTGTGACCCTGTTTATTCGGAGCGCGGAAGGTCGTGCGCTGGCGGAGCGGGCCGGATTCTCGTGCCATAAATAGGGCCTTACCAGCGGGATAGTGAGCCGATTGCAGGGGGGTAGGGCTTGAACTAATCCCCCAATTCAGCTATTTTAAGCTAATTCCCTGCCTGAGGTTGAAGCAGGGATAGACCGGACACGGCGTAGGCCGCGCAACTCCCCGTGAGCACGGATGAACGGAGGGAGAGAGCACCCTCTTTTACTCCCGTTGCCCGGGTTGTGCCTGCGGTGGGACGGACGCGCGGTGGTGGCTTTGAGAGGCCCGCAAGGCGGCCTGGGGGCGCGGCGGCTTTGACCCCGAGAGCAGTAGTCAGTAGGCTTAGCCGCCCGCGCGCCACCGCGGTCGGATGGCGCGTATGGGAAGTGTGGGTTCTGAGTTTCATAGGACGGATTTTCATGTCTTCTCTGATGCGAACGGGTGGTGTGTGGGTGGTTCTGTGTGTGGGAGTGAGTGTCTGTCTGGCACAGACAACGCAGCCGGCGGAGACGCCGGATCCGGAGGCGACCGCCGCGGCGACAACGCAAGCGGTGGACGCGGTTCTGGTTACGGTGAATGGTCACCCGATTCGGGAGAGCGAGGTCGAAGCGATCTTCCAGCGGGAGATGGCCAACCGGTTCCGGGGGCAACCGGCGCCCGAGGCCTACGTGGAACGGATGCGCGACCAGCAACGACCCAGAATACTCGGATCACTGGTGGACAATTATCTGCTCAACGAAGCGGTGAAGCAGAACGATCTGAGCATCACGGACGAGGAAATCGCTGCCCGCCTCGAGCGGGAAATGCACGACATGATGGTCCTGCAGGGCATCACTCGGGAGGAACTGGAGCAGCAGGCCCAAAGCCACCTGAACATGTCGCTGGAGGAGTGGATGGCGGAGCGCAAGGTCGATCCGCTCTACCGCGATTGGCTCCTGCAGATGAAGCTTCTGCGCCAGAAGTATTCTGAGGAGATGGAGATCACCGACGATGAAGTCCGGGATGCCTACGAGGCGGGGAAGGCTCGGTTCTCCAAGCCGGAAGAGGTCCACGCGAGCCACATTCTTGTCAGCACCAGGGAATTGAAGACGGACGAGGAGAAGGCGGCGGCACGTGAGAAGATCGCCGGCATCCTGCAGAAGGTGAAGGACGGCGAGGATTTCGGCGAGCTGGCGGAGGAGCACTCGGACTGCCCGTCGGGCAAGCGATCAAAGGGTGATCTGGGGTTCTTCCCGAGGCAGGGGATGGTCGCACCCTTCGCCGACGCGGCCTTCAGCATGAAGGCGGGCGAACTCAGCGACATCGTGGAGACGGAATTCGGATATCACATCATCAAGGTCACCGACCGACGCGACGCGCGCACCACCACGCTCGAGGAGGCGAAGCAGGCGTTGTTCGATCGTTTGGAGGTGGACAAGATACGTCAGGTGCGCGACAAGCTGCTGGCCGAACTGAAAGAGAAGGGAACGATCGAGTACGCGGAAGGCATGCAGCCGTCCGCTCCGCCAAGGCCGGCTCGTCCGACGATTGTGCCGAGCACGCAGCCTGCGGCGCCTCCGGCGAGGAAAACAGACGCCCCTCCCGCCGCGGAGCCGGAGAAGCCCGCGACCACAACAGAGGAGCCGCCGGCGAAACAGGCTGAGTAGGCTCCGCGGGAGCGGGCGTTCACGCTGCAGACGGACGGATTCGCGACAACGTCACTCCTCGTCCACGACCAGGACGGAGTGCAGCGGATACGGTCGCAGTGCGTCCCGGCCGCGGAGAAAGGCCAGTTCCACGAGGAAAGCGCATCCGACGATCTGGCCGCCGAGCGACTCGACCAGTCGGCAGCACGCGGCGGCCGTTCCGCCCGTCGCCAGCAGGTCGTCCACCAGCAGCACGCGGTGACCGGCACGGATGGCGTCTGCGTGGATTTCCAGTCGGTCCACGCCATACTCCAACTGGTACTCTTCCGCGTGGATCTCTCGTGGCAGCTTGCCGGGTTTGCGGATCGGGACGAAGCCGGCGGAGAGATTCCGGGCAACGGCGGTGCCGAAAACAAACCCGCGCGACTCCGCTCCGACCACCAGGTCCACCCGCGCCTTGCGGAAGGGCTGGGTGAGGTACTCGACGGCCAGCGACAGGCCCGCTGCGTCCGCGAGCAGCGGCGTGATGTCCTTGAAGATGATGCCGGGCTTGGGGAAATCCGGCACGTCGGCGATCAGGTCGCGCAGCTTGATGAGCTGGACCTGGGCGTCGCGGGCGAGAGCCTCGTCCGTGGGGGTACGCATGCGATTGTCTCCATGGCCGGGGGCGCCGGCTCCTGTCGGGGCCCGCATCGGCTTGCAGGCGCTGGTGCGCCGGAGCAGACGCTACTGCCCGCCGACGACCCTGACGTCCAGGCGGTTGGCGGACTGCTCCACGATCTCGAAGGTAAGGCCGTCCACTTCCATCTCCTCGATACGATCGGCCAGCATGCCGAGATCGTACTTCCAACTGATCTCAGACTCCACCACGTTGTTGACGAGCTCGCGGAGCTTCACGCCTTCCTTGCCGCCGACCACGCCCCGATCTTCGGCGAGGTGGTCCTGAATGGCCTTGAACTGCCGGCGGCTGCACGATTGCCAGAACACGCGGCACGTGCGGCTGGCCGTTGCCCGTTTGCGCCAGGCTTCACCCACGTCCTTGAGGACGGCCGGGGCCACGTCTTCCGCCAGCCGGGCGAAGGCGTCATCGCCGCAGCCCGCGGACACGCTCCGGTACGGCGTCTTGGGCCGATACACGTTGGACATGAGGATCTGGGCCGAGTCCGCCTGGATCGCCCGCACGGTCAGGGTGATGTCCCAGCGGTAAACGGTCTTGTCACCGATGGTGATGGGGCCGCCCGCCTTGGCCTCGGCCCGGCCGAAAACCAGAACGTCAGCCTTGAACGCGGCGGCCACGGCCGCCATCTTGTTGATGTCCTCATTGACGGCGGCGAGTTCCAGGTCGCGTGCTCGCACGTTCTCGGCCACCCCCTTGTCCATCAACTGCACGTCCTTGCTGAGGAAGAAATTCTCCAGCACCGACTGGCAGATGCCGTGGGTCCGGGGCGGTCGGAGGTCGTCCACGTCGTTATCCTCGGTGATGAGGATCACGCAGCGCGGGTTCCCCTCGTCCTCCCGCACCTGGGCGAACAACGCCCAATCCCGCTCAAAATCCGCGACGGCGACCACCGCATCGATGGTGCAGTAGCTGATGTCGTTCTCCGTCCACTCTCGGAGGACTTTGAACTCCCGGATGTACCCGGAGGCCTGACCGAGGATGCGGTCCTTGACCAACTGGAAATTCTCCGCCTCGCTTTGGGCGTTGAGGTAGAGGCCGCAGCCCTGTTCCACGGCGTTACGCTTGGCGTCGGCCTTGGCCTCGTCCGCCGCCCGCAGGTGGGTGCCGGCGGCCTTGCCCGTGGCCTGAATGCGACGATCCAACTGGGCGCGGGCCGCCGGGGTCGACAACCCGAGGCCCAACAGGCAGAGTGCGGTCAGGGGCGTACGCAGTGTCATCGCTATTGTCTCCAGCAGTCGGGCCGGTCCAGACGATATCAGAGACGCCAGGGGCCACCCGACGGGCCCCGAGGCAGGCCTGAGCACACGACCGACGCGTGGAACAGGGTATAAGCGGCGGTGTTCAGGGGCAACCTGGACCACCGAAAAACACTGGACGTGACACCGCGTTCTGCTATATTCCCCGCGTACCGTGGGACGGAAACCGGGGTGCCGGCGCGGGCACCATTTGTAATTCTCGGAAAAATAAAGGGTTGCAGTTCGACGCGAGCCGGTCAGACGCGACCGATCCGCGCGGATGATTCAGCATAAGGAGACCTGCCTTGTTCTCGACCGTGGGCCGTTCGACCTGCTGGGTGTGGGTGTTTGGGGTGATCGCGTTCTCACTGACGGCAGCCACAGCCGCTGCGGCGGAAGCGCCTGTGGAGGCGGGGGCGGTCATCCGACCGGCCATCCCCGGCGTGTGGTGGGTCGCGCCGATCGGGGCGCTGCTGGCGCTCTTCTTCGCCCTGAAATTCTACCGGGAGGTCAAGACGGCCAATCCGGGTGATCCGGACATGATTGAGATCGCCGGCCACGTGCGGGAAGGGGCGATGGCCTATCTCCGTCGGCAGTACCGGGTGGTGGCGATCGTCTTCGTGGTCCTGGCTGCCCTGCTGGCCTTCATGGGCTTCGTCCTGAAGGTCCAGAACGAAATCGTGTTCGCCGCGTTTCTGACCGGCGGCTTTTTCAGCGGTTTGTGCGGCTACCTGGGCATGCGAACGGCCACGTTGGCGAGTAACCGAACGGCCGCGGGCGCCCGGGAGAGCCTCAACCGCGGGCTGGTGGTGGCGTTCCGCGCGGGGGCCGTGATGGGCCTGGTTGTGGTGGGGTTCGCCCTGGTCGACATCTGCGGCTGGT
>Ga0334890_1002586_pt1 | contig 20489 bp, 19 predicted proteins | sample GraSluR1_MG_3_FD_207220 | JGI IMG/M metagenome (GOLD analysis project Ga0334890, IMG submission 207220) | Sludge microbial communities from methane-producing bioreactor in Wageningen University, Netherlands - Granular Sludge_31_08-R1 | ecosystem: Engineered > Bioreactor > Anaerobic >... | reverse complement strand
TTGGTCCCCCACCCGTAGGAACCGATGACTGCCGCGTACTTAAGTTTGGGACGGAGCGCGTTGGCCAGATGCGTTGCTGAGAACACACTTGGATGAGGCCCGACATGAACCGTAGGCGTGCCGATAACGATGGTCGCCGCATCCACCAGCGCCATCGCAAGTTTCCCGATGTCGGTGGTTGAAAGCTCAAACTCCTGGACCTTGACTCCTCGCTCAGAAAGGGCGGTGACGAGGTAGGTTACCATCATTTCAGTGCTTCCGTGCATCGAGATGTAAGGAAGAACAACAAGGTTCGATACCCGGTCGGAAACCCAGTCCTCGTAGGCTGACAGTATGCATTCCGGGTTGTCATAGATCGGTCCGTGACTCGGCGCGATGAGGTCAAAGGCGCATGCGCGAACCTTCGAGATGTTGGTCTGTATCGTCTTGCGGAAAGGCATCATGATTTCGGCGTAGTACCGCTTGGCCGCTTCGCAAATGTATGGTTCGCTGCCGGCGTACAGATCGGTTGTGGCCAGGTGGGAGCCGAAAAAGTCGCACGAAAACAGTATCCTGTCTTCGGGAAGGTGTGTGACCATGGTCTCCGGCCAATGGACCCACGGTGTGTGGATGAAGCGCAGAGTCTTGTCGCCAAGTGAAAGCGTCTCGCCGTCCTCGACTGTCCTGATTCTCTCCGGCTGTACGTCCAGATGATCCACGAGCATCTGCCTGGCCTTCATCGTGCAAACCAGCAGGGCATCGGGGTACTTGCTCATGACGGCAGGTATGGTGCCGGAATGATCCTGCTCCGCGTGGTGTGATACCAGATAGTCAATCCGTTCCACTCCAGCCAGTTGATGCATGAGAACGCCGGACATGGCTGGATCCACCGTATCGAGCAGAGCGGTCTTTGCCGATCCCTGGACGAGGTATGCGTTGTAACTCGTTCCATCCGGCAGTGGAATAAGTGAGTCAAAAAGACGGCGATTCCAGTCAACCGCACCCATCCAGTGGATGCCCTCACGGATCTGCCTCGGCTTCATCGCGTTCTCCTTTCGATGTTTGCACCGGCGCTGAAAATCAACACACTGTTAACATAGTCTCAGTTCTGTCAGCAGTGCTGCAGGGAGAGTCTGCCCAGGAAACGTCACACATCGAGTAGTATTCTGCGCGGAAGGCTGTTTGAAGGAAACCCGGAGAATAGGCCACTGAGATACGAACTTCTGCATGGCCCGTCTCCCTTGCCCCGCGGCTGAGCGGGCGGGATAATACCTTTAACAGTAACCCTCGAGGAAGAATTGAAAACCGGAAGGTATCATGGAAGCTCACCAGGGATTCCAGACGGTGGATGGGCACGTGGACGCAGGCGAGATAAGGATCTATGCCCTGTCCACATGCGGTTTCTGCAGGCGCGCAATCGCCTTTTTGAAGGAAAAGGGAGTGAGGTTCAGCTACATGCATGTGGATGAACTGCCCCCGGACGAGAAACAGAGCGTGAAGGACATGATCAGAGAAAGATACGGAAAGCCGCTTCAATATCCCTTCCTGGTTCACAACGGCACCATCACCCTCACCGGTTTCGACCGTACACAGTGGAGCCGAATGCTGGGGCTCTCATGAGCCGGGAAACGGTACCTGAGGCCAGGCGTTTCGCAGAAATGGTCGCGTCCAGGCAGGGCTGGAGGCTGAACCCCGACACCGAATTCATTGAATTTCTATTTGAAGGCCTTGCAAAGAACAGTCGCCGATACGGCTACTACTCATGCCCCTGCCGTGATGCCCATGGTGAGAGAGCCCGTGACTCCGACATAATCTGCCCCTGCGCCTACTGCAGGCCGGACCAGGAAGAATACGGCCACTGCTACTGCGGCCTGTTCCTCACCGAAAAGTTCGCCCAGGGCGGCGGCCAACCGGTCTCCATTCCCGAAAGAAGGCCCGGGGAATAGCCTGCAGGATTAACCTCGCTGAAGAAATCACCGCAATTCCCTGGTGCACAGCCAGAAACGCCGCCCTACCGCCCCGCAAAAAAGAGCCAGACCATGTAGACGGCCAGACTGACAACCCCCGCGATCAATCCCAAGACCAGGATCGCCCTGGCCAGGTTCTTCCGGGCGGGACATGTCCGGGACCCGAACGACCAGACCAGAAGCAGCACCAGGTTCACCACCGGGATCGCGCACAGCAGCAGGAAGAGGAAGTACTGGCCCACCGTCAGGGCCTTTCCCTCCGGGGTCGGCACCGCTGGCGGCGGAGCGGGGGAAGCCGGTTCGACACGGGCTTTCGGGACTTCCGCCGGCACAGGGACATCCGGGGGATCCGGGGGAGGAGGTGCAGGAGGTGGTGGGGAATCCTTCTGAGGAAAGAGCCCTTCAACACCCTTTCCCGGAACCCATCCGGAAGTGGCTTCGGACCAGACCCGGTCTTCCGGCTGGATATCTCCGGCAAGCGCCTGTTCCTGAAGCTGCTCCCGGGTGAAGGGTCCCCTGCGCTGCTGTTCCTTGTAGACATACCAATCGTCGGCCATCCGGTACTCCCTTCGTCGCCCGCCGGTAAACAGAATTCCTGTTTTCAATATGCGCCCCGGCACCGGGGGAGTTCGCCCTGACCGAAGCCCCGGTTTTCTCTTGTCCCACCTCTTTACCATCTCCCGCAGCGACGCCGGGTGCCAATGCTTGACCGTAAGCGACGGGGAAAGCATCATCCTTCGATGAAGCACATGGATAGGGGGTAGGATGTCCATTCTCGAGATTGTCCTGGTGATGGCCATGGTGATGACCACAGGTCCAGGAGGGGAACAGGCCACGGAAGAAAATACTCCGGCGTTCGTTGCAGCAGACGCGGAACCCATCCATTTCAACGGCCTGGAATGGCGTGTCGGTCCGGACCGGGACCTGCGCTGGGACGAGGCCCGGAGCTGGGCCGACAGCCTTGGGAAAGGTTGGCGACTGCCTTCCATCGAGGAACTGGAAGGGCTGTACGAAGCCGGAGTGTCCGTGGAGGCCTGGGGTCCGTTCCAATGCGGCGGCGAATGGGTTTGGGCCGACTTTCCGGGAGCATGGAGTTTCCTGCACGGAGACGGTGTCGGCTACCCCACAGGAATGGAACCTTCCACAGATCATCGGACCTTCGCGGTTCGCACAGCTGGAGGGCACGATTAGTGACTGCCGGGGATGGCCCATTCATCCTGTGACGGTCACGGTCTCCGGTGAACACACACACGCGGTATCACCATCCGCGTTCGCCCGCAATTCAAACCAGGCATTGACCCACTAAAAAAGATAACCTATCGTTTTCCCGGTTTGTTTATCGGAAGCGGCCTGCGGGGTATTCGGCTTCACAATGCACCCGCTGGCTGGTGTTGATTTGCGTTTGGCTCATCCTTGGAACAGGGAACTCAAGTCGCCGAAAAATGCTGTGTTCGGTTAGCTGTAGGAGGATCATGACATTTGCGCTCCGCAGGGATTCAAGGCTTCCCCTTTTCCTCCCGCTCCTTCTGCTTGTTCCCGGCTCTGCCTTCTGTGCCCCTCTCGTTTCCCATGAAAGGCTGATTCCCCTTGTGGTGCTGCCCGGGACTGTCTGTCTTCTCCTGAGCTTCCTTACGGGAAAGGTGGGCACATGGCTCCGTCTTGCCTTCAAGCTGTACGCGGGGTGGCTGATGGCTTCCCTGGCGGTGGAAAGGGTTCTGACCCTGGTTTTCGGATACCCCTTTCACGGTTTCGGCCCCTTGTTCTTCGCTTCCCTTCCCGCAACAGCGCTGATCATCTACCTGCTTGCAAGACGCATCGCCTCGGAGCCCGGAACCCCCCCAACTGGGGAGACATGCTGGTTTCTTGCATCTCTCTCTTCGGCGGCCCTGGTGGTTCTATTGCTGGGGTTCATGGTGGTTTACGCGATTCCCGTGGCCGGATGGATAATGGGAGAGGGAGAGAGGGCAGCCGCGAGGGAGTACGGTCGGGGAGTCTCCCGCGCCAGTGTGGGTGTCTGCTACGGTGTCATGGCTCCCCTGGCGATGCTGGTGGCATCGATCGCTGCTTTCACTAACCGAGTTGCCCTCCGGGACCGGCAGGCGAACAAGCTTGCCCATCCCTCAAGGTTATCTCCCGTGACGGCAATAGCCATAATACTGCTTGTCTTCTTCCTGGTGGAACTCCAGGAATGCGCGGGTCATTAAACCGTGCTTCTCTGTGCGCCGTGGGGCGCATCATTTCCAGCGGGTGCGAATCCCGCCTGACAACTGTCGCTCCTGCCATTCCGGGGCAAACTTTCCAGCCCCTGTTCTTCAGTCAGTCGTCTTTTCCATGAGATAAGCACAGTCAATGCAAGATCCCTGCATTCGTCACAACGGCAGAAGGGTGATTCTCATCAGTCAATCTCCAGACGAATCTGATTCAAATCCGAAAATGGGAATCGAATCAACCTACCTGCCCGGCAGTTCCGTCCCGTGACTCATGATCTCGATATAGCCCGCGTAACTGCAAAGCCGGTTGCGTTTCCGGGCGGTCAGCTCCTTGACGTTGCCGAGCTGCTCCAGATGACCAAGCACCTTGTTGACCGTGGCCGGGGTTAAGCCGGTCTTTTCCACCAGCGAGCCCGAGGTGGCGATGGGATGCTCCATTAGTGCCCGGTGGACCTGCAGGGTGGATGCAGCCGCCCGGCCGAGTGCCACCTATCCAGTTCTGGCTGCGCCGAAACTCCCCCGGAGTCTGATTGCTGCCACGACCCTTGGTCAGCAGCACGCCATGAACCTCGCGGAACAGCCGCAGCGACAGCGGCAGCCCTTCCTCCAAAAGGCGCAGACCGTGGTCGAGGGCCGCAGCATAGTTGCTGACCTCCCGTACGTCATCCAGTGGCACGCCGGGTGCCTGATCCAGCTCGAACAGCAGCAGGTCGTACAGCGACGATTGAGTCCCCTCGATCATGGAGGAGAGTACCGCTTCCTTGCGGACGTACATGTAGAGGAACAGCGAGGTGTCCGGCAGCAGGGTCGAAACGCTGTCAAGACGTCCAAGCGCCAGTAATGCCTGGTCGACTCGCTGCGCAGCTCCGGCGTCCAGTCGATGGGTGGACGTGGCGGCAGCGGCGCGGGCACGAATGCCTGGGCCTTCTCACCCTCCATCGATATGGTCACATATCTGCCTTGGAGTTCCCGCTTCATCCCGCCTGCCTCGAACCTGAAACAGGATTTTACCTTTATTTTACCTTCAGTAGATATCCTATAGTATGGAATCGGGAAGCAAATAACACGCGTGTTTCCTGAACGAACACTTCGATTCCCTCAGACAAGAGTTCGACGCTGAGACGCATGTGATAAGCGAACAAGAGTGTTTGAGAATGGATTGCTCTCGGTTGCTCTTCCTCGGCTGTTGATGAGGACTGGTGGAGGCGGCGGGATTCGAACCCGCGTCCGCATACGGGGGTTGAGCAGGCGACTACATGCTTAGTCCGTACTCATTCTTGGCCGGAGGTGGGCAACGGACGGCGCTCTCCGGACATGCCCTCCATTGATCTCGTTTCTTCACCCCGGAAGGCGGGGGGATGGAAACCAGCCTTCATTGCGTCGCCCTGTACCACCCCGAAGGCGGGGGTGGAGAGGACGGCCACCCTTACAAGAGGGTGACGGATTGTCGCTTACGCGGCAGTTATTCTGTTCCGCCTTTTTAACGAGGCCGGCGGAACCTCGGCATGCTCCCGCAAAACCGCATCCGTACCCGTCGAGACCTGTCGCCCCCACGAATACACCTTAACATACTTCTTCCCGGGCAGTTTTTCAACCCGCTGGGCAAAGACCGGCGGGTTTCGCCCGGTCAGACAGACTTCTCGAACATGTCGTACCAGCTCGCTCCGCTTACCTTCTCCTCGGTGAACTCGCCGGTTGGGCTGACCTGTACCATGATAAAGCGGGGCTTTGCCTTGCGCTTCAGGAAAGCTGAGATGCCTGAGACTCCCGGTTCGGCCTGATTGGGTTCGTACTGGGCTCCACCGGCATCCCAGATGGAGCGGTAGTAAACCTGGTAAGTCTCTTCATCAGAGGGTTCGCCGGTGTCCACGACAGGGTGTCTTTCCTGGATCATGGCCAGGAAGCCGGGCCAGCGTTGATCGCTTCTTACCCTGTCGGAGTACTCGAAGACCTTTTTGTAGTGCTCGGAATAGAGCTTGTTCCTGTCTTCCACATACCTGCCTGCCCTTCTCCATCTAATCACAATGTACGCGAGTATGACAAGAACACTTACAGCAACGACCAAAGGTCGATTGGACAGCAACCCCTCGAAAAAGCCATTCATTCACGCCCTCCATGGTTTACAGCCGTGCGAGGCTTGTTCCTCGCTTCGGAATGCTGGTTTATATGGTTCGGGGCCTTTCCTGTCAAAACGGATAACCGGGTATCGCGCTTCTGCCGAGCCCGCTCCAGTGTGATCAAGGGGGGTTGATTTTCGATTGTGTTTCCAGTATATGTTGCCGTCATTCCGAATTGAAAACAAGGAGACTGCAATGTCCTGGAAATGCGATATATGCGGAAAGAAGCCTTCGGTGGGCTACAGGGTCAGCCATTCCACCAAGCATACCAAGCATGTTTGGAAGCCCAACCTTCAGCCGGCCAGGGCTCTGGTCGCCGGAGTGGTCAGGCGCATAAAGGTCTGCACCACTTGCATCAAGAGCGGCAGGGTTCAGCGCGCCTGAGCATACCACTGGAGGGCGCCAGGTCCTCCGGCTTCACAGCGTACCCGAAAATGCGGGAGCTGTTTCCATCTGCGTCTGAGATTCTCTGAAATCCTGTGGCCGGGGTGTTCATGTTCTCCGGTGTGGTTCCTTGTTTCAATGGTCTGTCAGGAACACGGTGTTCTGCAGGATTGATTCGTCGGGTTCATACCGCACCGCCTGCGGAGTGGAAGCGCTACTTTCTGTCTTCGTTAAGGGCGGCGGCGGCCTGGTATTCCCGGGAAAGCCTGGTGTAGCCGAATCCCATGTTGAGGAAGTCCCATCCGAACGGGCTTCCCACTTCCAGAGGTTCGAACACCCAGTTCATGTCTATGCCGGCGGCTTCAAACGCGGTGTTCCAGCCAACTCCCGTGAGCCTTGTTTCCAGGGCAACGGCGGTTCTTCTGTCCCCCCTGGCCAGCAGCGCGCTGATGTGCGCATCCCGGGGCGACATTCCATGAACTTCCGTGATTCCAAGCCCTTTCATGTCTTCGGTGAAGCGGTCTATCATTACCCGAAGGCCGTTCGGGTTTACCATGGAAGCCCACTGAAAGGCGGTCCAGGGCCTGGGAACGAAGGGATCGATCCGGACAACCACCGGAAGGCTGGCTGAGTTGAGAATCAGTTCCACAAAACTGCGGTTATCGCTACGGTCCGAGTCTGTTTCAAAAGGAAATCCAACCTGAAAGTTGATCTGTATTCTTTTCGCCCTGGGGTCATGGTTCTTCACGATGTCAAGGTAATCCTTGTTCGTGCGGCTCTTGCCGAGAACCCTTCGAAGGGAATCCGAGCCGGTTTCCGGGGCAATCAGGAGGGTTTCCACATCATAGGTGGAGGGTATCTCCTCGACCATTTCCGGAGTGTCACGCCGGTGCGAACTGACATGGGCTGTGAGACCGCACTGCCCGGCGAAGTCAGTGATTTCCCCAAGCTGAATATGCCCGGTGGGTGTGCAGGCGGTGAAAACAACCCTCTCACCCTCGGGAATCCGGCGGATTGTTTCCTCGAGTTCCTCAAGATGCTGCTCGCGATATGGCAGGAACAGATAGCCCGGCATGCAGAAGCGGCAGTTGAAGGGGCAGCCCCGGGCAATCTCCACGATCCAGGTGTCGGGAATGACCGACCTGGCAGAGATGGTTCCGGTGAGGGCTCCCACGCTTTCGGTGCTGGCCCACTGGCGCATGATGCCGAATCTGGGGGAAACTCCGTGAACCCCGGGAACCAGCAGTCCCGGCAGTTCTGCCACCTGTCTCAGTATGCTTTCCTTCATCGAAGGGGATCTTCCCATGCTTTTCACAGTATCCAGAACCGGGCCCAGAATCGGTTCGCTTTCGCCGATGAGAAAGGCGTCAAAGAATGGCATCAGGGGGATGGGATTCGAGGTTACGCCGAGGCCGAAAGCAATCACAAGAGGCCATCGATCACGCCTTTGAGCGGATCTGAGGGGAACTCCAGACAACTCCATCATCTCCAGGGCGGGAACGAAATCGTTTTCACCGGGAAGAATGAATATCAGCAGATCGGTTTGAGAGATGGGCTCGCCATCGTCAAGTGTAACCGCCGGTCTGGAAGTGCGCTTTCGCCAGTTGAATTCGTCTCGTTCAGGAAGGAAGGCCCTGGAACACACGGTGTCGGACCATGTGGACAACTGCCTGTGAATTCTGTGGAATGAAAGGTGTGCCATGGCCTGGCTGTAAAGCCTGGGAAAGGCGATAACTGTTCTAAACATGCCTCCGGCATTTCCCGGAGTCAGGCTCTTTTCAGCGGAGAGAAACTTGCTTCTACGCTCTTCATACCGGTCACCGGCTGATTTTCTGCTCATCCAGTGGCTTCCTCTTCTCTAGAATGCGCCAGGAGAAAGGGGAATATACTTACGCACCGTTGGCGTATCAAAACAAGCCCATTTTATTTGCCTTAATCGAAGTCTCTCTGTAAAAAGTACGGCAAGGACGAATCCCTTGTATTCACATTTCCCGAGCCGTGGGCGACCACCGGAACAGGGATGTGCTCCGTCCCCCTTCTTACGCCCTCAAAGGGACCCCGGGCCACTTTGGCAGGAAGATCGATTTCCACGGGGTCGCTTTCAAACCTGTCCCCGAAGCCGGTGGCGATCACAGTCACCTTGATTTCAGCGTCAACATCATCACCGTAGCTGTGGCCGATGAACACCTGGGCGGTTCTGCCCACGACATCTGAAATGGTCTTCTGGGCCAGCATCGCCTCCCGGAACTTCACATTCCGGCCGGAATGGACATTGATAAGCACCGCCCGGGCGCCTTCGATGGAAATGCTGTCCAGCAGGGGATTGGATATGGCCTGACGGGCTGCCTCTTCAGCCCTGTTCGGGCCCGTGGCTACCCCGGTTCCCATCATTGCTCCACCCCCGCTGGTGATCACCCGTCGAACATCCTCGAAGTCCAGGTTGATGGCGCCTGGAACGGAAATGATCCGGTTGATTCCCTCCACCGCGTTGGCGAGAACATCATTTGCCATTGCCAGGGCGTCCTCGAGTGTGGCTTCCTCGTCCACCACCGACATGAGCCTGTCATTGGGTATGATGATGAGGCTGTCCAGAACCTTCCTGAGATTCTGTATTCCCTCCTCCGCCCTCTGCTGCTTCAGAACCCCTTCATGTTCAAAGGGTCTGGAGACCACTCCCACAGTTATCGCTCCCTGTTCCCGGGCCACCTGGGCGATGACCGGCGCCGCGCCGGTGCCGGTCCCGCCGCCCATGCCCGCGGCGATGAAGACCATGTCGCAACCGGCGAGCATGTCCTCAATATCTGTAAGGTTCTCCTCCGCCGCCTGTCTCCCGAGCTCGTGGTTCCCGCCGGTGCCCCTTCCCCGGGTAACCCTGGTGCCTATGATCATCTTCTCATCGTACAGGCTGTTCTCAAAGTCCTGTATGTCGGTGTTGATGGCGATGTACTGAACTCCCCGTATCTTTCTCTGAATCATCCTGGTGATGGCGTTGCAGCCGCACCCTCCTACCCCCACCACCTTCAGGCTGATTTTCCCTCCGGAGTCCTCCCCCAGCTCCATCAGATCGTATACAGCCGGCATGTCAACCTCCCTCTGCTACTTCAGCGTGTCTATGAACTGCTTCATTCTCTGGAACATTCCTTTTCTCGCCCCGGGGGAGATTCTTCTCCCGTGCTTGTTACCCCTCGCGCAACCGTGTATGGCAAGGCCCGCCGCTACCGCGAACTCCGGGCTTCTCAGAATCTCGGAGGGTGTGTTTTCCACTCTCGGCGCGCCGGTTTCGACGGAAAGGCCGGTCACCGCCGATGCGGTTTCCAGAAGACCCCTGGTGCGGGAGCCTCCCCCGGTGAAAACCAGACCGCCTGAAAGATCCGAAGGCTCCAGGCCACTTCGCTTGATCTCCTGAGATATGGCTTCGCATATGGCTTCAGTTCTCTGGGACACCACCTGGGTCACCAGGGGATGGGATATCTGAAGCGTTCCCCGGTCACCGAGCCTCGGTACATTGATGATCATGTTGGGCTGGCTCAACCGCTCACTTGCGGCGGCCTTCTCAACCTTCAGCCTTTCTGCCTGAGCCCAGGAAAGCCTCAGCCGCTGCAGATCCCTGGTAATGTGGTCTGAAGCCATGGGAACCGCCGCGAGGTGCAGAGGCCCTCCGCCCCTGTACAGAACAAGGTTGGTAATGGAATGGCCCATGTCCGCCAGAATTACCCCGAAGTCGGTCTCGTCCGGGCTCAGCACCGCGGTTCCCGCTGCGAGGGCGGAGGGAATCAGGGCGTCTACTCTCCTGCCGGTGTGCTCAACCAGAGCCACAAGGTTTTCCACTGGAACCCGGTCGGAAAACACCGTGAACACCCTGGCCGTTATGGATGAAGCCTGAAGCCCAACCGGTGGCTTGCGCAGCCCCGAGAACCTGTCAAAGGCGAAATCTCTTGTAATGCTGTCCAGCGCCATGCAGCCCGGGGGCAGATCGATGCTTCCCGCGGCTTCTATGGCATGCGCCACATCCCTGTCCGAGATGATGCCGGGTTCATCCAGGGTTCCGGTGCCTATGGTCCCGGTTCCCATAAGTCCTCTCACATGGGCGCCGCCAACCCCGAGGTGCACTCTGTCAACCCGGAAACCGCAGAGTTCCTCCGCCTCTTCGATGGCACTCCGCACCGCGGCTGCGGCACCCTCCATGTCCACCAGGATTCCATCCCGCACGCTGCCTCCGCTGTCGGCGGCTCCGAGGCCTGAAAACACCGGGGAGCCGTTCTCGCCGGCGACAGCCACAACGCACTTCACGGATGAAGCGCCGATATCAAGCCCCGCGTAGTATTCGACGCTCATGAACTCCTCCTGAACACGGCCTGCCCCCGAAATCTCAGGTCAACCTGTAACCCTCCCTCGGTGAGGGGCCTGACCAACCCCCAGGACAGCCATCTCTCCTCCAGGCCATCCATGCCCAGAATAACCTGCACTTCATTCTCCAGAACCCTGACACCCGTCGAATCAAGCATGATCACCGAGCCCTCGAGTTCCCTTCGGAACCCGTGGGTGAATGCCACGGCGGAAGCGAGAACCAACGGATCCGGCTCACCGGTGAATCGGATTACCGGCAGATTCTCCGACAGCCACTGTTCAGGAAGCTCTCTGCACTCAAGGCTCACGGGAACCCGGCCCGAGGGCGTATCCAGTATCACCGCCGCTTCCTCCAGATCAAGCATTAGATGCATGGATCCGGGCCAGATCAGCGAGACATCCACGTCGCGAACCCCGGGAATCAGCATGATCTGAGCCGTTATCGAATCGACGCTGATCTGATGAAGAGGTCTTCCGAATGTGTGCTGAAGCGCCCTGGCCACCGCGGTGGTATCCGCCCCTTCGAGCCCGGTCACATAGACGGTTTCCAGGTTGAACCGGCCCTCCCGGTCCGCCCATCTGAAGGCCAGCACACCCGCCAGCATAACAACACTGACAATGGTCATGCCCAGCGCCCTGGTTTTCATTTCAGTTCCCCCATTGTTCTCCGCGCCATTTCATCAACGCTTCCAGCCCCCATGAACAGAATTGCTCCGGCGCTGCTTCCCCTCACGACTTCCGTGAGGCGCTCCTCGCATACTTCTTGAAACCTTCCACCGGACTCCCGGGTTATGAGTTCCGATGTAACTCCCTCCACGGGCTGCTCCCGGGACGGGTAAATCGGAAGAACCCACACATTCTCCGCTGGAAGAAGGGCATGGGCCATCTCCCGGAACATCGAACCGGTCCTGCTGAACAGGTGCGGCTGAAAAACCACATCCACAGATCCCTTTATCGCCTGTTTCACAGCGGAGATCGCCGCCGCAATCTCTCTGGGATGATGGGCGTAGTCGCTGATCAGTACCGTTCCCCGGGTCTCGCCGATTCTCTCAAGGCGCCTCTGAACTCCGGGCCATGTGGAGAGGGCTTCCACCGCATCCTTCGGCTCGACACCCGCCGCTCCGCACAGGGCCACAGCGGTTTCCGCGTTTCTCAGGTTATGGACTCCGGGGGCGGGAAGCCGGCCCGGCACTCCTTCCAGGGAAAAGTCCATCCCCCACCCACTGGATTCCATGGGCATCAGGTGGCAGTCACCGGAGGGGCCGCAGACAACCACCCGGCGACCGATTCTTGCGGCGTATCGGCCCAGTGAGGGTTTTTCCGCCGGAACCACCACTGTTCCCCCGGGAAGAGTCAGTTCCAGAAACACTTCGAACGCCCATTCAAGAGCTTCCGAAGAGCCGTAGCATTCCAGGTGCTCAAGATCGAAGGAGGTAACCGCAGCGTGGGCGGAGGTTATCCTCAGAAAAGCCCTGTCGTACTCGTCGGCCTCCACCACCGCCAGCGGACCCCCGGGCCTGAAGTTGCCTCCCCAGGGCGTCATTCCACCGCCCAGGAAAACCGTGGGGTTCATCCCGACCTCCTGCAGAATCCAGCCGGTCATGGATGTGGTGCTGGTTTTTCCATGGGCGCCAGCCACAGCCATGGTGCTGCACCCCCTGGTCAGTTCCCCGAGAGCCTCGCTTCTCCTAAGTGTTCTTATGCCCCGCTTCCTGGCTTCCAGAACCTCGGGACAGTCATCGGCCATGGCCGCGGTGAACACCACCGCGTCCTGGCCATCCAGATGCGACCTGGAATGGCCTTCCGCCACGGCAATCCCATCCAGCGACGGGTTATCCTGCGAAGAACGATCGCAACCGGTGACATTCCAACCGAGGGACTGGTACCAGCGGGCAAGGGCGCACATTCCCGCCCCTCGAATTCCGATGAGATGAATGTTTCCGCTCACAGGCACAGCCCCCTGATCTCGGTGGAGATCCTTTCCGCGGTATCCGCCGGAAGCAGCCTCTCCATCGCGGCGGACATGGAGGCCAGTTTCTCCCTGTCTTGGAGAAGTTCGGTCACTGCTTCCCAAAAACTGCCGGGATTCAGAGTTTCCTGCCTCACCATCAGCGCCCCTCCGGCCTCGACGGCCACCCCTGCGTTTCTGGCCTGGTGGTCATCCGCGGCGTGGGGATAGGGTATGAAAACCGCCGGTACTCCAAAGGACGCGAGTTCCGCAAGGGTTTGGGCTCCGGCTCTGGCAACGGCAATGTCCGAGGCGGAGTACCAGTCGGAAAGGTCTTCCAGAAACCCCGCTACCAGGAAGTTCTCCCTGTCCTTCGCGATTTCCGCAACCCTTTGCTCATCCCTGCCACCGCACTGGAGAAGAACGGAGATACCACCGGGGCACTGAAGGGCCAGATCGTTAAGAGCTCTTGCTCCCTGGCTTCCCCCGAGAACCAGGACGACCGGTTTTTCTTCCGGCAGTCCAAGCTTTTCAGCGGCACCGGAAACAACCCGCACCGGCTCCCGGGGTATTCCCACCGTCGACACCGGACAATGGAAGAGGCGGTCCTGGCCGGGGAAAGCGGCAAACGCAACTTTGCAGAAGCGGGAGACCAAGCGGTTGCTTCGTCCCGGGAAGGCGTTTGTGTCCAGCACCGCTCCCGGTATTCCAAGAAGCCACGCGGCGGCAACACAGTAGAAAGAAGCGTAGCCACCGGTTCCCAGCACCGCGTCAATTCCGAGTTTGCGAAGAAGCCCGGCGGCTTTTGCCAGAGCAACCGTCCCGGTGAAGGGCAGAAACACCACGGCACCCCGGTCAATCCTTGGGCTTCGCAGAAGATGAACCTTGGATCCCTGGCCCCGGTACATGGCTTCGTCCACGGGTCTTTCCGTGCGGGCGTAGAAAACCTCAGCCCATCCATCCGCCTCGATTGCCCGGCCAACCGCCAGTGCCGGCGAGATATGTCCTCCGGTCCCGCCTCCGGCGATCAGAACTCTTTTCATGCCCGGGACCTCCCTGCGGTTCCGGCAAGAAAGCCAACCGCGGCCAAGGTCAGAACAATGCTGGTGCCGCCCCAACTCACCAGTGGAAGCGGGATTCCGGTGGGGGGAAGCAACTTGGTAACCACCCCCGAATGTATGAGAACACCCATTGAAATGATGGCTGTAAACCCCCCGGATGCCAGTGAGCAGAAGGGAGTGTCGGCGCCGGCGGCGATTCTCCACCCGGCAATGCAGATCATCAGCAATCCCGAAAGCACAATCATGGCTCCCACAAATCCTGCTTCCTCACCGATCACAGCCAGGATGTAATCGCTGAATGCCTCCGGCAGAAAACCCCTCTGTTGCCTGCCCCTTCCCAGACCCCGCCCGAGAAGGCCGCCGCTTCCCAGTGCGATGCATGCCTGGTGGGGCTGGTAACTGCTGCCGGACAGCTCGGATTCATTGAGGCCCGATGTCACCCTTGTAAGGCGATACGGTGAAGAAATCACTGAAGCCGACGCAAGAAGCAGGGCGACAAGCCCCAGAAGGACCATGTGGCGAAACCTGGCTCCGGCCAGCAGAAGCATCACCATCATCACGGCGCCCATGAAGGCCGCTCCGGAAAAGTCGGGCTGCATCAGCATCAGGGCCACGGGCACCATTGCCGCAGCCAGCAGCTGCAGCAGGTGCCCGGGTTTTCTCACATCCCAGATTCCCCGGGACACCATGAAAGCCACAAGGAGCACGAAACCGAACCGCATGAGTTCCGAGGGAAGCAGCCTCACAGGGCCCAGAAACAGCCAGCGGCTGCTTCCATGGATGACAGGAGCAACTTCGCTTCCGGACATGAACACGGTAAGGCCCAGCAGAACGATGGAAATCAGATACACCGGAACTGCCACCAGCTTCACCGCGCCGGGTTTGAGTTTCCAGGCGAAGAAGGCGAGCAGAAGACCGAATAGAATTCTGGACAGATGTCCCCTGAGGTAATGAAGGCTGTCCGCGGCAGGGCTTACTCTCATGGCGGAAAAGGCGCTGGCGGTCCAGACCGCCAGGATTCCCAGAACCAGAACGATCCCGGTTGACCACAGCAGAAGAGCCCTGTACCTGACTGGGGTGGTCATGTCACTTCCTCCACAAGCATCCGGAAGTGCCGGCCCCGTTCCTCGAAACTGGAATACTGGTCGAAACTCGCGCACCCCGGCGAAAGCAGCACCGTATCACCAGGAACGGAAAGGGCCTTCGCTACCCGGACCACTTCTTCAAGATTCCTGTAAACCACTCCGGATGAAACGCCCTTCCATGAATCCGAAAGCATCTCCGCCGCTTCCCCGAAAAGAAGCACCTTCCTGGCCACCGATTCGATCAGAGGTTCGAGTGTTCCGTAGTCGGCCATTTTTGCCCTGCCCCCGGCGATGAGGATCACCGGAGCAGTAACCGCCTCCAGGGCAACTCTGAGAGAATCGGGGTTCGTTGATTTCGAGTCGTTGATCCAGGTGACTCCGTTTTCAACCAGCACTGTCTCCATGCGGTGCTGAACTCCCGGAAACTCCGACAGGCCGGAAACCATCTTCCCGGGGGCAAGCCCGGCTCCATAGGCAAGGCAGACAACCGCAAGGGCATTGTATGCGTTGTGCCTTCCGGGAAGGCTCAATCCTGAGCTTTCCATAACCGGCATCATGTCGCCGTCCATGGACAGCATCATCATGCCCCCCGGGTCTATCCATGCTCCCCGGATCTGGGGACTATCCATGCTGAAAACCATTTCAGTGCCCCGGCTTCTGCCAAAAAGGGATGAAAGGTTCACATCATCGCCGTTGAGTACGGTTATGTCCTCCGAATGCTGATTGAGGAAGATTCTGGCCTTCGCTTCCGCGTACCCCTCAAGGGACTTGTGCCTTTCCAGATGGTCCGGCGTCAGGTTGAGTACCGCGGCGCACCTGGGTCTGAACCTTTCAGTGGTTTCCAACTGGTAGCTTGATATCTCCACCACGAAGTTCGCGGCGTCGGGTTTCTCAAGCACCGCCCTGCTGAAGGCATAACCCGTGTTCCCGCAGACCACCGCGGGAAAACCGGCCCTTGAGAACACGAAACCCAGCCACTCGGCGGTGGTGGTTTTTCCGTTGGAACCGGTTACCGCGTATATCCCGGCTCTGGTGTTGGCGGCAGCCAGTTCGATCTCGCCTATGACCGGTATCCCGAGTCTTCTGGCTTCTCCGGGTATCCCCGACCAGGGATTCACGCCGGGGCTTACCACAAGGCCATCCAGTCTCTCAAAATGAGATGGCAAGGTTTCACCGGTAACAATCTCGTCCACATCGGAACAGACCTGAATGTCGGGGGAAGAGTCGAAACCGGACACCATGAAACCCCGGGACTTCAGAAGGGCGGCGGCGGCGCGGCCGCTGATGCCCAGCCCCACTACTCCCACTCTTCTTCCCTCGCCTTCGTTCCAGTACGCCATCTCAGTCCACCCCGCCCTATCTGATCTTGAAGGTGCTCAACCCAAGAAGCCCCAGAATGGCAGCAATTATCCAGAATCGCACCACAACCTTGCTTTCGGCCCAACCAAGCAGTTCGAAGTGGTGATGAATCGGTGCCATTCGGAATACACGCTTTCCGGTTCTCTTGAAATGGTAGACCTGGATCATCACACTGAGGGCCTCCGCCACAAACACGCCTCCAACGAGAAACAGCAGCAACTCATTCCTGGTGACCACCGCCATGGAGCCGATGGCTCCCCCGAGGGCAAGCGATCCTGTGTCACCCATGAAGATCTGGGCGGGGGGCGCGTTGTACCACAGGAAAGCCAGACAGGCCCCGGCCATGGCGCCGCTGAAAACGGTGAGTTCTCCAACTCCCGGCAGATGGGAGAACTGAAGGTACTTTGCGAAGTTGGCGTGGCCGAGAAAGTAAGCCAGGGCTCCAAAGGTCAGTATCGACACCAGGCTCACCCCGGTGGCCAGTCCATCCAGCCCGTCGGTGAGATTCACCGCATTGGTGGTTCCCGCCAGCACTATGGTGACCAGAAGAAGGTACAGGATTCCGAAATCCACCCGGATTTCCTTGAAGAACGGAACAGTGGTCTCGGTGGAGAGAATGGTGATGTCCTCGGTGAGAAGCTCGACGGTTCTCAGACCCGGAAGGATCGATGGAGACCGCCCTTCCCCCTGAGGTTGCGGCGGTGTTACAAGCAGCCAGAAACCCACCCCGAGGCCCAGGACGAACTGACCGAGAAGCTTGTATCTGCCCACAAGTCCCCGGGAAGACTTTTTGACCGTTTTCAGGTAGTCGTCCAAAAGCCCGATGACCCCCATCCATATCGTGCAGACAAGAACCACCAGCAGAGGCGTGCTGTCCAGCCTTCCCCACAGCAGCACCGGAGCCAGCACCGAAGCCAGTATGATGGTTCCACCCATTGTGGGGGTTCCCCGTTTGCTCAGATGACTCCTGGGCCCGTCATCCCGAACTTCCTGACCGATCTGCTTTCCCGCGAGGAAACGAATGATTCCAGGCGCGGCCATGAAGCCAATGATGAGTGATGTGATTGTGGCGCCGGCAGTTCTTACGGTTATGTACCCGAAGAGGTTGAAAAAACCCGTTGAATCCCGGAGTGGATAAAGCAACCAGTACAGCATCAGCCATCCCCCTCCCGAAGCCCGCTTACCACCAAAGAAAGCCCCAAGGAGTGGCTTCCTTTTACCAGAACCCTGTCTCCACTCCCGATAGTTTCCCTGAGCAGTTCCAGGGCGGCTTCCGGGTTCGGCACCCATTCCACATTCGGCGAAGCCGCTCTGCGCAGCGCTTTCAGGAACTCCTGACCAACAAGAACGACCTTGCGAAGCCCCATTCCAGATGCCCTGGCCAAAACGGTGTCGTGGGCCTGCCCCGCGTGATCCCCAAGTTCCAGCATATCCCCCAGAACAGCGATCCCCGCAAGCCCGGCATCCTTCAGCATCTCCAGACAAGCCAGAGTGGATTCGGGGTTCGCGTTGTAACTCTCGTCAAACACAGTGACACCGTTGCAGCAAAGAATCCTTCCACGCCCCGCCATTCCCCTGTACCCCCCCATGGCCTCAGAGGCCGCGGCGGGATCCACCCCGAACAGAGTTGACGCTGCCAGGGCGGTCAGGGCGTTCGCGAGGTTGTGTTCTCCGGGAATGCGCAACCCGGGAGAAAGGTTCCAGGGCATGAGAAGACCGTTCTCAACCCAGGCGTCTCCTCCGGGGCCTGTGGTGACAATCTTAAGGTTTCTTTCCCGGGCTGCTTCCAGGAGAATCGGTTCTCCCCTTGGTATCACCGCGTTCCCTCCCCTTCGAGTGGTCCTCAGCAGTTCCGCCTTGGCCGAAGCGATGCCGTCACGGTCTTTGAAGAACTCGATGTGGGCGGAGCCTATGTTGGTTATCACCGTTGTGTCAGGCATCGCCGCCTCACCGAGTTCAAGAAGCTCACCGGCGTGGTTCATCCCCATTTCCAGCACCAGAACGGATATGTCATCCCGGGTGTTCAGAAGGGTGAGGGGAAGCCCCAGCCTGTTGTTCCGGTTCTCGATGGTGCCACCAGCCTTCATCCTCGAGCGAAGCGCAAGCAGAATCAGCTCCCGGGTAGTTGTCTTCCCGCTGCTGCCGGTCACCGCCACAACAGGGCATTTGAACCGGCTTCTGGCCCAGCGGCCCGCCTGGAACAGTGCCTCCTCCACATTGGGAACCCGCAGGACAGGCCCTGAAAAACCTTCCCGGGAAACCACCGCGGCGGAACCTGCCCTCAGCACCTCCTCGACAAAACAGTGCCCGTCGGTTCTGCTTCCGGGAAGGGCGAAAAACAGGCTGCCCGGTCCGGCGCTTCTTGAATCGATCAGGGCGGTATGAAACCGGTATCCCGTGTCTCCGGGAACGCAAAGGTGCTCCGCCAGAGAATCAAGGCACATAAGGTGACTCATGGAAGCTCCCTCAGGGCGGCACGGGCTTCCTCACGATCATCAAAGTGAATTTTACCGGTTTTCAATATCTGATAATCCTCATGGCCCTTGCCGGCAATGATAACCACATCGCCCTGCCCCGCTTCGGCCACCGCGCGTCGTATCGCCATCCTTCTGTCGGGCTCCACAATCACACTGCTCCGGTTTCCCAGTCCCGCCAGTATCTCCCCTATGATCAGGATCGGATCCTCTGTTCTGGGGTTGTCGCTGGTGACTATGGAAAGATCAGCCAATCTGCCGGATATGGCCCCCATCTGCGGCCTTTTGCCCGGGTCTCTGTCCCCGCCGCACCCGAACACGGAGATAAGCCTTCCTTCCGCAAGCTCCCTTCCCTGCAGAAGCACCCTTTCCAGCGCGTCCGGGGTGTGGGCGTAGTCAACCGCCACCAGGAAGCCGCGGCTTCCCTCCACCCTCTCCATTCTGCCCGGAACGCCGGGGAAACCCACAAGAGCCTCCTTCGATTGTTCAACAGGAACGCCCATCGCCCACGCGGCGGCGATGGCACCGGCGGAGTTCACGATGCTGAAGACCCCCGGCGCGGAAAGGGTGACCCTCTGCCGACCGTCGGGAGAGTGAAGGGTGTATTTACAGCCTTCAATTCCTGCTTCTCCGTCGAGAATCCTGAAATCGTCGGACTCCCCGTACCCGAAGTTCAGGGCGCCGGAAACCCGGGGCCAGGCTTTCGACGCGCTTCCCAGAACAGGAGTACCCGCGGGTTTCAGAAGGTCGAGAAGCCTGAGTTTCGCCTTGAGGTACTCCTCCATGGAGCCGTGAAAATCCAGGTGATCCTGGCTCAGGTTCGTGAACACCGCCACGTCGAATCGAACCATGTCAACCCGGGCAAGAGAAAGGGCGTGGCTGGATGCTTCCATCACACAGGCCCGGTCTCCTCCATTCACCATATCCCTCATCAGCCTGGCGGTCTCCAGCGAATCCGGGGTGGTCACATCGGCGGGAACAGGTTGTCCCGCCACCACATGACCCACGGTGCCCATGATGCCCGTGGAAATACCCCGGGATTGGAGTATCCAGGACAGCATTCGAGCGGTGCTGGTTTTGCCGTTGGTCCCGGTAATGCCCGCGGTAAGCATTGAGTTCCAGGGTTCTTCAAAAAACCGTGCCGCCAGAACCGCGAGAAGCTCCCTGTTGTTTCCTCCGTTGTTGAAGAAGACCCTGTCCTGCCCGGAGTAGTCCCGGTCATCCGCCAGAACCGCTGCGGCACCTGATTCCAGGGCCTTGGCGGCGTAGAGATGTCCGTCGGTTCTGAAGCCCTTCACCGCCACGAAAAGGGAGCCCCGGGCAACCCGGGATGAATCATGGGTCAGGCCGGTAATCTCGGGGTCGTATCCCTCGATGCGAATGCCGAGACCCCGAAAAAGGTTTGAGAGTTTCATTTCACTCGCCTCCCGCGGCCACGAGCCCCTGGCCGGTGCCCAGGGGGGAGAGGGCGATATCCGGGGCGGAAGCAAGTACTCTGGATACGACCCGGGCAAACGCGGGGGCAGCGAGCGTACTGCCCCATCTGTACTGGTAGGAT
>Ga0334890_1002582_pt1 | contig 20513 bp, 20 predicted proteins | sample GraSluR1_MG_3_FD_207220 | JGI IMG/M metagenome (GOLD analysis project Ga0334890, IMG submission 207220) | Sludge microbial communities from methane-producing bioreactor in Wageningen University, Netherlands - Granular Sludge_31_08-R1 | ecosystem: Engineered > Bioreactor > Anaerobic >... | reverse complement strand
ATGTCTTGACGGAAGCTAAACCCGCGTGCTATAAGGCCAAACACTCATTTTGCCGGCGTAGCTCAGTGGTAGAGCAGCTGATTCGTAATCAGCAGGTCCGGGGTTCGAATCCCCGCGCCGGCTCCATGAAATCAACGACTTAGGGAGGCTCAAAAGGCCTCCCTTTTTCGTTATGAGGGACTCATATGAGTAAATGGGTTTTAAGTGATGTCCTCAAGCCGCTTCACTGCTTGCGCGGTAGACCCCCTGACGCTCTGCAGGTAAATGGAGGTTGTCGTGGCGGCTTCATGTCCGAGGAGCTCCTGGATGTCAGTGAGTGGAGTTCCGGCGTTGTCCAGTTTTGATGCTGCGAGAGGAGTTTCAGAATAGGTCGACCCCATTGGTTGACAGCATCAAAAGAACTGGTATCGAAATAGACGTGTAGACCGCAACTACGGCAGGAAACAATAACCCCAATCTGTCAAGCCCAACAAGACGGCTCAAGACAGTTCTCCGAGTCATCCTCTTCGCGGCACTTCCACAATTCCGGCACTTTGCTATACTATTCTACTGACAGCCTGTTCTCGCTTGGTGAGACGCACAGAAACGTCCTTGCCTCGAGGACAGGCAAAACCGAGGGGCAAGGGCCGCAATCGTCAAGTTACAGCTCCGGGAGCACCGCGCGGGGCTGTGATCAGGAAGCGTATAGACTGCTCCCTATCGCTTTCTGGTTAAGAGAAAGGCTGTTCCTGGCATATACCCGTTTGCCAATAGCTTAATCGTTAACCAGCCTACATTCACCATTCACTCCACAAAAACATTCCTTCCAATTTCGGCATATCCCACATACCAGGAAACGAAAACCAGCTTTTGTCAAGTTGTCGAATGTTTTCTCAAGTCCAGTCCTCGAATGTCTTTCTCAAGTTCCCAACCTAATCTACGTGTTCCCCCTTAACCCGCTAAAGAGAAAAGATGACCTCGGCCGAGCCAAGTAACGTACAGCAGATGCGCATCCAACACGCAAGTTTAACTTACATCCGCATCACAGTCTTTACCTTGGTATTCTTGTTCTTCGGGATTCTTGAGTCGACGAGAAGTTCTTTGGCTTATGATCCTCCCAAAGGCATTCCCGATCCGGCTGATTATTTCGAAAGTTTCGGAGAAATAGATCAAAACCCTCCTTCAGCAACAGCCAGGTGTCCTGAATGGCCTGCTGGGGTTTCCACGGGATGCTACTACATTGATAATTCCGTATCTTGTTCTAATACGACTTACGGGTGGCCCAATCAACCTCGCTGCAATCTCCCTTCGATGACCGGGCTGCCAGCCGGAGCTTACGTGGAGATTCATGGCCCGGGAACGTACACTGATAATTTTCGCTTTGCTTCCACGGGCAGCGCGTCAAATCCTCTTTGGGTCGTTGGGATAGATCAGCCTGTTATCAATGCGACGATGGATATTGGATTCAGCAGCATATCAGACATTTCATACGTTGTGTTTACAGGACTTAGAATGGGAACTAACCGTACCGTATCTGTCCGACCTCGTTATGCCAATAATGTTTTCCATCACATAATAATCCGCAATATGACCTTTGCTGGTGACGGTTCCCTGAAGCCAGGCTCTGCAATCGGAATAGGAGCCGGTTTGAATAGCCAAGGATCTTCAACATCCAACGTAGTGGTATATAACAACATAATTTCTGGCTTTGGAGATAAGGATCCAGACAGCACAGACGAATCATGTGGCATCTATGGTCAAGCGGTTACAAATCTATGGGCGCTTGATAATACTATCCACGATATAGCGGAAGATGGGATCGCTGGTTGTCATCAGTGTACTGCCGAGGATCGCCTCAGCAACTACTTCATTGGCGGGAACACTGTTTATGACACCGGAGCCAATAGTATTGATTTAAAAGGTGTAAATGGTGTCATTATTTCCAGCAATGATCTGACCGGGCCATACCCCAGATATATCGATGGCAATGGAGGCGCTCCAATCGTTCTGCATTATGGCGCTTCTTCTACACCTACATCAAATGCTTGGGTTCTGTTCAATAAGATACATGAAGCCCAGGGAGGCGTTACCTGTACGTCCTGTGAGGATGCTTTTATTGTTGGAAACGTGATTTATGATCAGCATCATACTCTAGGGTTCACGGAGCCATGTGCCGGAACAGCTGCCTGCATGAGAGGTACGACTGGAAAGTACTGGGTGGTTGACAATAGTATTTATAATGTAGATGAGGGGGTAAGAATTAATCAATCTCTCGACTCTAATGACGAAGTTAAAATTCACGGCAATATAATATCTAACAGAGCAGACGCGACGAGATATGATATTAGGATTGATGGCGGTTCAGCATATGCTGACCTAGATTACAACTCGTTTTATAATCCGGCCGGCGCTGCCACGATCTATTGGAACTCGGCATCCCGCAATCTCGCCTACATGCAAGGCACCGCAGCAGAGTGCGCACATTGCTTTGAAGGCAATCCTGGACTTTCCAATCCACCGACTTCATTCCTACTAAGCGAAAATTCCCCGTGCAATGACTCCAGTATCGAGCATGCCGTTTATGGCTTATTTTCTTCAAGGTATCCAGGGCATAGCATAAGAAAGGATTATGAGGGTATATCACGTCCCCAAGGTGTTGGCTGGGACATCGGTGCCTATGAATACATCTCCGCAGCGCCCGACACCACTCCCCCGGCCCAGCCAACCGGCCTCATCGTCAGCTAACCAGTAACCGCACGACCATAACCCCCCTCAAAGCAACAATCTGTCTTCTAACACTCGGTATCGCGCTCAGTTTCGCTCGAATTGCCTCTGCGGCGACGAATGTCTACTACTCCGTGGGCCAGGACAACACGACCGACCGCAAGACCGGCAGCCCGACTGTGACGATTGCTTCCGGCACCGCGACTTTCAGCGAGGCCCAGAGCGGCAACATCGGTGTCGGCGACCGGGTGATTTACAATACGAGTTCTATTGCATACATTTCAGGCAAGATCTCCCAGACCCAGTGGACAATCGTGACCGCTACAGGAGGCACGCCAGCAGATGTCACTAATCAGCCCGTAGACTCAATCAAGCGGGAATTTGCGTCGCTTTTTCAAGCAGAATCTGAAGCTGCCGACGCGACCCACCTAAATACCTTAAATCTGGTCACCGGCAATTATGTGCTGCACCTTCCCTGCTATTACGACACCGGCGCCGTCATTGTCGACAACTGGACAACGGACGCTACTCGCTACATCCAAATCTACACGCCGAACAGTACGGAGACAGAAGTAAACCAAAGCCAGCGACATCAAGGAAGGTGGGATACTGCTAGGTACAATCTATCGGTAGATGGATATCCGCTGCAACTTCGTGACAACTACGTGCGAATCGTAGGGCTTCAAATGGAAGAAACTTCAGCCGGAGCACGAACGCCTTTACAGATAGTAACTACAAGAGCAACAGTGGCAAACAACATTTTGCGAACGAATCTGCTTGGATCAAATACGGGTCTTTCAGCTACAGCTACAGCAGCGTACAATAAAATTTATAATAATATAGTCATCTCCAATTCTTCTGGTTATATTGATATTTCATCAACGAACGGTACTGGCGATTACATTTTCAATAACACATTTATTTCTTTGGGCAACACGGCTTTTTTGGCTTCTAAAACTGGGGAACCATATCCGGTGCATTTTAAGAACAATATCATAAAAGGTTTTTCCTCTATAGGCGCCTTTGATGTAGCATCTGATTCTGATTACAATTCTACCGATCTCCCTACGTATGATTGGAATATTGTCGGTGGCGGAACCGGGACACACAATCGAGTGAGCCAGACCTTCACATTCACGGATGCCGCCAACGATTTTCATCTTGTTTCCGCCGACACCGGTGCCAAAGACGCCGGCATAAACCTCTCCTCCGATCCCGATCTACCTTTCTCCACTGACATCTCCGGCCAGGTACGTCCTACTTCTGGCCCCTGGGACATCGGGGCTGACGAGTGGAGCCCGAGCGGCAAGTACACGATGAGCCTCTGGGTAAAACCTGCAACCTCCATCGCGACGAAAGCCATCGTGGGAAAAGCCGAAGAACTTCGCCTCGCGACGAACGCCAGCGGCCAGCCCCTCTGCCAGATAAAAAGCGACGGCACCTGGCAGACCGCCGCCACCTCATCAACCGCCATTTCTGTCGGCGAATGGTCTCAGGTGATCTGCGCTTATGACCGGGTGGCGATGCGGGTGTACGTGAACGGCACCCTTCAAGGCGAACAGGCCCTGACGGCCGCGCCTGACGACACCAACAGCATCTTCGAAATCGGCCACGATGCCAGCAGCGGCTCAACGTACGGCTCGTATGCCGGCCTGGTCGACAGCTACCGCTTCTTCGCCTACGCCATGACCGACAGCCAGGTCAAGACCGAATACAACTTCGGCAAGTCCGTGCGCCTCGGCTCAACCGGCACGGAAGCCGCAACCGGCGCCCCCACCAACGCCGCCAGTGGCGATTACTGCGTTCCTGGTGACACCAGCCCGTGTGCTCCCCCGGTCGGCGAATGGACATTCAACGAGAAAGTCGCCGGCGACGGGAAGACCCTCTATGACACCTCCGGCAATGCCAACAACGGCACAAGCAACGACGGAGCCAACAATAGCGGCATGGACTGCTCTAAACCCGGCAAAATCGGCACAGCATGCGAATTCGACGGAGTGGATGATCTTGTGCAGACGCCCACTGGCACCATTCCGCCAGCTTCTTGCGATTATTCAATTTCCTTTTGGATGAAATCGAACGGCACTGTTAGTCACATGTGTGAGCCGGTGGCATGGGGTTACCGCAGCTTTGTTTTTTATCCAGGCAGTGGGACACGCTATCTGAGTTATAGTCCTAATGGGAGTTGGTGGGCTGGCGCAAGAAGCACAACCAACATGGATGATTCACAATGGCATTTTGTTGTTGGAACAACTAGCGGAGGAGGATCTTGCACAGGGGTTGTTCTTAGGATTTATGTTGATGGGAAACTTGAAGGAACAGCCACAGGAAACGTAAACAGCAGTTATTATTCTATGTCTATAGGTGCTGGGCCATCAGGCAACTTTCCTGGAATTGTTGATAATGTCCGCATCTACAACTATGTACGGACCCCCGCCCAAGTCGCCTGGGAATACAACAGGGGCAAGCCGCCGGCCCAATGGAGCTTCAACGAAACAATCGGCAACACTGCCCACAACAAGATCGCGGACACACTCCACGGCACCCGCCAGAACATGGAAGACGCTGACTGGGTTAGTGGAAAGATCGGCAACGCTCTTGATTTTGACGGAAGCGACGAATACGTCTCAATCGGCGACACCAACATCAGCCTGAATGCGGTGAGCTTCTGGATCAACGCCGACGCGGTAACCGACGACATTCTCGATCTGGACGGCGGCACGCATACAGTGACCGTTTCTTCCGGCACAATAGCAGCCAACGGCTTCTCCTCCCCCACCATCTATGTGGACGGCGAAGAAGGTTCCGCAATCACCACCGGCAACTGGCACCATGTACTCATCAAAACCGATACCCAGTTCGAGGCCTCCAGCCTCAACATAGCGAGGATCGGCTCCGGCTACTTCGACGGCAAACTCGATGATATTCGGCTCTACAACTACCCCCCCCACGACTGAACAGGCAAAGACGCTATATAACACCAGTTCCGCGATCCAATTTTAGCCAGCTTGCTCTCTCTGACGGCCGAAATCGGCAACCTGTGCCGGGCCAGAGCGGATGGAGACTTCAAAGAAAAATTCATACTTGTCTAAAAAATACATGAAACTCCGTATGATCGAACGAATCATTTTCACGAGCCTTATACTGTCAGGTTCTATCTGGATGTCTTTTCCTGCCATTTCACAGGCAGCAACATACTATGTCCGCACCGACGGGCATAATGTGAACTGCAGTGGATTAAATGATCAAGCCGATTCAGGAAACGGTTCAATACCTAGAGAGTGCGCTTTCCGAACTGTGCAGAAAGGTGTGGACACGGCCCTAAATCCGGGCGATACGGTCAACGTCCGGGGAGACCATACAGATGAAGGACTGGTGATTTCCAGAGCGGATGGATGCACCGGCGCTGGGTGTGACACCAATCCTACTTATATCACTATCCAGATCACTCCTGGAGCCGAACAGTATTCGGCCATTATCCAGACGGGCATTCGGATCAGTCACAGCTATATCAGAGTTAAAGGGTTGGGCATCACCGGATCGTACGGTTTCGGTTCCGGCTTAAACGGCGTAACCTTGGCATGGAACGGGGCATCCGAACATTGCCTGATCCAGGATAACCATTTCTACAACCCTTCCCAACCATCGACCAGCTGCGCTATCAACTTTGGTGTCAACGCTCATTTCAACATCGCTGAAGGCAATTTGATCGAAGGAGATACCGATCCGATGCGGGTGACCGGTCATCATACCGGTGGAACCGGAACTACCCTTTCAGACAGCTATTACACCTGGACATCCAACCAATGGCAAGGCCGCCCAGTCTGGAATTTCACCGCTGGTGAATGGTCGGGGACGGACGCCGGGACAGTAGTATCGAATGACGCTCACTCCATCACGACCACCGGCAACATTGTCTGGAGCACCAATGACTGCTACCTAGTCGGCCGGTCATTCGCCTTGCCGGTCATCATAAGCGGCACGGATAACACTTTCCGAAACAACACCATCCGTAACCTGGCGAATACCGAGAGGGTTTTCGACGGCATGGCTAACAATACGGTCATTTCTGGCAACGAAGTGGCCGATATGCTGGACGGCAATGATCTCGTAGGCGGGACGCGACCATCCTTTGACAACTGCGGAGCCCATACCGACATTTTCCAGGTTTGGGACGCCGAATCCAACAACATCCTTATTGAGAATAACTACTTCCATGATCTGCAATCGCAAACAGGTATGCTAGAAGGCAACGGGCATTCGATCACTAACTGGACGATGAAGAACAATGTTTTTGCCAACATTTGGCATCGGAATACCTTTATGAATCCTGGGTTCAAGTGGTGGAACAACACCCTATACCGAGTGGCGATCGCTGACCAAACGTATCCGCTCGAAGGTTGGGCTGCTGGCGGGGAATATAGGAGCAACATCATCATCCATGGCTGGGATAATCCAAACTTTGGCATGATCGGCGGCGGTCCACTGGGTAATTGGATGGAATGTGCTAAGAATGTCATAGCAAAAACGTGGCAGGCCAATACCAATCTTTCCAATTGGGTCGGGCAGGGTGGCACGCAGGCCATCCTGACAGCTAATGGGTCTGTCTATATCGCCTCAAGTAGCGGAACCACTGGCAGTAATCCACCGAACTGGGCGGCGAACTGTCCTAACGTCGGTAATACCTGCAACGATAATGGCGTCATTTGGACAAACACGGCCTGGAACACTACCTGTGTTGTTACCGGAACGAAGGATGCGATATTTGGCGATCTGTGGGGATGGAACCGGAAGAATAATGTGACCGCTTCGTTTACGTGTAATGCTTCGGCTGTTCCCGACGGAGATCCCAGAATGTACGACGCCGAAGGAATAAAAGTATGCAAGATCAAGGACAGTTCCGATAATCCAGCGTCTAATAATTACTACGGCATTTGGAACCCTCCTACGTTTGGCGCGAGAACGGAATCGCTGATCAACCAAACCGGCGATCACAACTATATTAATGGTGGAGATCCGGGATTTGTGGCTGCCTATACCGATTGCGTTAATAATCCATGCGATTTTAGACTTCGTGAAAATAGTCCTTTGATAGGAGCGGGAGTTACGGTTGCCGAAGTGACAACGGATAAGAACGGAGTTCTAAGACCGAATCCGCCCGCAATCGGCGCTTATGAATACGTATCCGCAGCAGCCGACACCACTCCCCCAGCCCAACCCACCGGTCTAATCGTAAACTGAGTTTCCGTCTCCCAAACTCGTGACCTGACGGCCTTCCTCCAACCCGCTAAAGAAAAAAGACGGCCGTTCTCTCTCCCAACACCCGCCAGCCTCTCCCCACACGCTCAAAATTGCGTTCTGAGATGGGTTTGGGGCTGCAAAGCACCAAATTCCTCATCAAAAAGAAACCGGCCATCCGTGGCCTGTTTTGCATGTCCTTCATTTCTAATTTAGTAGATCATGGACAAACCTCTTGCTTACCTCCGAAATCACTGCTACGAGAATAGGTAAAAGTTACAGCAGAGCGGGATAAATGACTATGAACAACTTCAGTTGATTAGAGTCATGCGGTTAAAGCCAATGGAGGTGACTGGTAGATATGTTCCGAGATGTACAAATCACCGTCAATCGGACATCATGGCCTGCAGATCAAACTCCACCGCCGCCTCTCCTAAATCTTGCTGGCTGGACTCAAATCAGCGTGCTTCACACCTTGATTCATACTGCCTTATGGACCCGTCCTCCTGTGATACAGGGGTTTCACCTGAGTGACTATTGGGCGTGGCTCCGCTACGGGCCTGCACTTGCATGTACGACGGATCTGCGCCTCTGTCCGGAATGGAAAGATGTTGATCCACACCAAAAAACACTACTGAGCGATGAATTCGGCGTTGGCGCGACAACCAGCTTGCTGGCTGTCGGTCTGAACTGCAGGGAATTCGTTGATGCCTTGTATGTCCTCCGAACTTTAATGCCTGGGCAATTCACGCTGCGTCGAGCTTCGAAGCATGGGCCTAGCAAATCGCCCGACTACATAGGGACTGATGATCGGGATAGGTTCATTATTCTGGAGTGTAAGGGAACTCAATCGTCTCGACGCTCGTTGGTCGATGCCATTGCCAGGGGGATCCCCCAGAAACAAAATTTGCGTAGCAGGAGAGGAACACAGATCTATTTATCGCTCGTCGGTGGTCTCTTTATTCCACAAAGCAACAGTAGCGAAACCGCATTGATTCATTTCGCCGATCCGTGGTGGGAAGAAATAATGTCAGTCTTTGAGCGCTTCAAGCCAGGAGCTGTAAAAGTCGCGGTAATGCAGATACATCTGGCGAAACTGTTTGCTCTCTCAGGTATGCCGCGCACAGCCGAAGCACTCGCAAACACTCCCCTGCCCAAACTCCGTCAGCTACCAACCGAAGCCATAGATGAGCTCAGATCGAATGAAGATAGCCTGGAGACCGAAAGGATAATATTCGACACATTATACAGTGATGAACTAATGTCTATTCCGAGGGCACGTTTTTCAATAACCCTGCCCAAGGGCCTCATCGCCGAGCTTGTGGAATCCAACGATTTGCCCAAGACTATTCTACGATTAACCAAAGAAACCCCCAACCAACACTGGGTACATGCATTGCAACGTAGTGTTGCGAGCGTAACTTCACCATATGGCTATAAGGTTTCCCTGATATACGGCAATAATCAAGCGCCCAATAAGGCCAGCCAACTCTGAACTTAAACCACTTCACACGACACTGGCTCTCATATTATTGACACTTCACTGTTGGAAGAGAATGAGCCGATCCTCACGAAAAGGGCCAGTAGTGACATTGTCAGGAGAACATATGGATGAACGAGTTCAAAAATTAAAGACTCCGAAAGATTGTGAGCGTTTCGCCAGAAACGTCATCCAAAAAAATCCCGCTCTCGCCCAAGAGGCTCGCCGCCGAGCCGTGGAGCTCCGAGCCTCTGCTCACGGTGCCCAAAGCCCGGTTGAGATAGAGGCATTGCAGGCAGTCTATGCTTACGAAGAGGTTTTGTCTGTCAAGCATGGCCGCAGAACCCGAGCCTCGAGAACCTGGCCGATGATAGAGCGCCATGGAATCATCGAAGCCATAGAACGGGTGGTGAAGAGGAAGGATGAAACAGCAGGGTACACGGCGTTAGTCGAAATGGGAATGCAGGACTTGGCCTTCGAAGCAGTGGTTCTCCGCTATCCGGAAGCCTTCAGCCAAGAGGCCATTGCAAAGTCTCGAGAACGATTGAGGGGCTGGACAACACTCGCATAGCTGCTGCTTCCTCCAGCCACCCCATAGAGGGCACCAAACTCGTCCAAGAGGAAACCGACCTTCGGTGGCCGCTTTTCACGCTCTTAAGACCTATCATACTATGGTGTCCCACAATCGACTTTCCTGGTTTGACACAGAGAGATGAATTTTCCAATACTATTCTGGGTTCTCTAATTTCCAATCTTCCCATAATTTTCTTTCATCTTCAGTGCCTTTGATGACTTCACAGCTTCGGAGTTCTTCAAAGATGATTGGGGCCTTGTTTCCCACTTGCATCGTTGAAATCCGCACATCTCCCTTTGGAGACCTTCCAATTTGAACATCATCAATAACCTCTCCATTAGATTTTCGAAGCTGCACGAGTGTCCTCCCTGCTTTCCAACTATTCCTCAAATTCATAAATGTTGCGCCACTCCGTCCTAAGCTCGCCAAATGGATTATTCCTCCGAAGCATATCTTCGAGTACGGGATGACGCTCCCAGGGTCCCTCCATATAGCACCAGTCCATCAGGATGAAATCGTCCTCCTTGACTAAAGTGACTCCTATTTGCTTCTGTAATCGATGTTCGTACTTCGCCGCAAGCGTCAGATTCCTGAGCGCATCCCGCCTGTTCCCCACAGACTCTTTTGGGAGCGGGATAAAAACATACCCGCAACCTGCCGTGGGGACTATGATCCGAGTAGGCTGCATAAAGCGGTCTTCTCGAATTGCCTTCAGGCAAGCAACGATGCGGGCCTTGACCTCTTTTAGATAGTCACGATTCAGCTTCGCAAATTCGGCGAGGATCTTGTAGTAATCAAGCGGATTGCTCGCCGTTGTGGCCTGGTCGAGCCGATCTCCGATGTTGTTCAGGAGATAAGTAATATCGAATTCTTTTGTTTCCCTTCTCAGTTTATCCACTAAGTGAGCATAGCCTTCTTCCGGTCGCTTTATTTGATCGCTATGGAGAAACTGTCCGACCAATGCTTTCTCCGAGGGAATCATCGCCTCTTTGTGCCACCTTTGAATGACCGCCTCTCTGAATTCCAAATAATCGACGAGCTCCGCAGGTGTCAGCAAGGTAACGCATACACCGGCGTAATCCCGCCAAGGGATGAGATGAACAAAACCGACCGTTGAACTAACGTAATGACGAATCCTCTGACAATCTCCGGGCAGATTCTCTCCATGTTCGTAAATGATGACCTTGATCATGTGCCTGACCGATTCTTTGCTCAGACTGAAAGCGTGTCCTCGCCGATTCTCTATGGTGATTCGAGGATATTGATCAAGAAACCGGAGGGTGTCTTTTATCTGCTTCTTGGCTTTCTTTAAAACTTTGTTTTCAAACCAGGTTCGTTCACTGGCCTCTGTTCCGGCTTCATTGGCTTCACGCTGTTTCAGCTGAAAGATGATGAGTAGATCGTTGATCCAGACCACATGATCCGCAAACTCTTTTTTCTCCCCGGGAGTCGGGAAGAAGTCGTTTCTTGAGAATGAAAACTCCCGATAGAATATGCTCTCGTTCAGCTTCGATAGGAAGTTTTCCAATAGATTGTCGGGTGTCGGCATTTTCAAAACCTACATTACTGAAACACTTACTCCTCTGCTTAGTAAAGCAGTGAGGCTACTCCCAATGGGCAGCCTTACTGTGGCGGGCTGTACGTTACTTTGCCAAGCGCGACCAAGACGAACGGGGGATGTGATCCGGGAGACCGCATCTGCCACCACCACTCCGGCTATGGCGATTCCTCATTCCCAAAATGCTTCCTTGGAATGACGCTTACATCTGCCCCGCCAGCAGAGGCCGGATTTTACGTAGCGTGGAAGGGCGCTTCATTATCCAAGACAGAAGCTTGGACATGGCACTCACCCCCTTCCCGTTATCTGGTGTCCCTAAGATAGTACCGAAGCCGAGGGTAATAAAGGAAAAACATTCCCAAGCTCGACATCTCCCGTTTTGCAGGCTTATCACCTGAGCCGGCTCCGTTCTACGCGAAAAATAGCATGCAAATCAACACATAGATCTTGATTTCCACATGGGAATGAGTAAAATCACCTTTGGTTGCCTTGAAGTCTCTGAAGGAAGGATGGAGAATGGAAATTCTAGATTTAATCAGCACTTTTTCTGCAAAGATCCAGCCGCCCCTTGAAGTCCTTGCTCTTGTCGGAGGTCTTGTTTTGGGCGTCTGGAAGGCCATAAAAAAAATACCTCTCGTTGTTTTACCTTCCGGGAGGGCAATCAACACTTAAATGTCTCGCGGCCTCGGCAAAATGCAATCCAGCGTCCTGGCCGAAATCGAGAATCTCGGCGGGGAAGTTCTCCAGAACCAACTACTGTGGCGTATGGCTGAGCTCAACGGGAAGATCAGCAAAGGCCCGATACTCCACGAGGACGTTTACGAAGGCGCCATTGAGAATTCCTACAAAAACAGCTTCATGCGGGCGGTGACGACTTTAACCGAAGATGAGATAATTAAGCCGAAAGACCGTCTGATCAACGACATCCCTGAGCTCTTTACCCTCTACCCCTTCAAGACCTTGAGCCTTGAGATTTACTGTTTAAGAAGGATACTTCTCCCTGTCCTCAAGAATTACATTGAGGACGGCCATCGTCATTCACCGTATTCTCCCCATACCCTTCCTCGGTTCGGGAAAAGCGACCACGAGATTTTCATCCTCGCAAACATTAAGGACAGCAGTCCTGAATTTCATAAGAGGGTGAAGGCGAAGTGGCTGGCCTTCGAATCGGAAATACTTGAGATCCTAGCAGCCAGGAAGACGTCCCGGTTCGATATTTGGATGAAGCTTCTACTACGAGGCCGGCAGCTCTTCCTTGAAGAAAAGAGTCTTAGATATGGGCTCGCGTTCCATGCCATCTTTGAGAAGTTGCTGTCCAGCAAGGATGAAATGGACGAAACCGAGCAAGGATTGTTGGGAAGAATGGAGAAACTCAAGGGCCGCGTGTTTTCGGAGGATGACATTCGCAGAGCTGCCATGAAAACAGCGCTATACCAGCTGGGTAACTTTCAGAAAGGGGGGGCGGCTACCCTGCATAAAGAAGTAAAAGGATTCATGCTCGAAAAACATCCAGATCTCATCAGGGCGCTACCCGGCCATAAAGATCCAGCAATCAGCCGTTTCACTTCTGGCTGGCCCCATGAACTCGCGACCTTTAGCAAGCTGCTGGATAAGCTAATCGACAGGCGCGTTTTCTCAGGTTTTCGGTTTGTCTCTATCAAATAAGGTCTTCCCCAGAATCGACCCGTCTGTTTTGTCCCTCAATCGATTTTCTCGGATTAGCCCAGCGCAAGGTATACCTCGAAATGCGATCCATGCCCTCAAATAACAGGAGCCCTTCGCGATCCACGACAAAGGGCTCTGTTTTGAAGATTAAAAGAACATTCCAGCTATTTTGCCAGTGCCAGAACCTGGCCGCCGACTCGCTGGAATCGGTAGGCTACTTCAGCCGGGAGGTCCTCATTCTTGGCCGCCCAGGTGAAAGCCTGGATCACGTTCCAGAGCGTGTACTGAGGATCGTGCTCCCAAGCCGCTTGAGCGATGGTGACCTCATCTTTCGTCAACTGAAATTGCTTTCCGAAGCTCGCAATGGTCGCCTTGGGATCATCCACCTTGGATTCGATGCTTATTCGGATCTTCTCCTGCTGGTAGAGCGCCAGGCGTTTCACTTCGCGCATGGTTGATTCGAAGTCATCAAGGGCATGCATCTTCACGTGCCGGAGTTTGACCGCGATCTGGTCGGTTGCGATGAGTCCGTTCGTGCAGACAATCCGCACATAGAACACACTGCAGGCGTAGGAAGCAAAGCCCACTTCCGAGTTCCCGAGGTGGGTGCCAGGCATGATGGGATCCCCGTGGACGGCGAATGACCTGCCGTAATCCGGAATATTTAAGACCATCATTTCGTTGTTAAGCCTCAGCTCCACCTTGAGATCCGGATCGAAGGTCTCCATGACTTTGGCTATGATCTCAATGTTGTCTATCGGTTTGTACCGAGGAGTGAAGAAAGCTCTGACTTTTCGCTCATTAAAGCGACAAAACAGAGGCGTCTCGTTTAATCTCTGTAACCAGTAATTCAGATTTTGAGCTTGCAATTCGCGCGGACAGCGCAGAAGATAATCGGCGGGAAGGCGGAGACGGGTTGAGATAAGGCGTCGTGCAGACGGCAACATCTCATACTCATTTCCGCTTTCTTTTACCACCATCGTTTTGAAGTCTTTGAATTCGAGCCCTGATGCCGGGAAAGTACGATTCCAGTTCCCATGGCTCAGTTCGCTCACCATTTGCGCAGCTTCTCTTAAGCTCGTGTTCATGGCGTTTCCTCCTTTGAATCTCTCGGATTCCTGAAACGATCATGGTGTTTACGAGTACCGTCATGGGCACACTTAATTGCTTCGCCAGGCGGTACAGGATAGGGATGAGCTTTTCATCGATTTTGGGCGAGTACATGGTTCCTCCTAGTAGCAGCTGTGGCAGTACGTTTTGATGCGTCCACCTCCCTCCGAAATGATGATCATGGTATTAGCGAAATTGTGCCCAATGGTGCACTGATGGCCGCAGTCAAGGGTGACTTTCAAGCCCTCGATCAGCTCCTGGAGTTCCTTGGTAGTAACCGGCTTCTTCGGTTTGTTCTTCATGGCTTCCTCCCTTAAGAAGCAGGTTCATGACCTTCTCAATGTCGGCAAATACTTCTGTGCAGGCCCTGACTACGTCTCGTCCGGCTTTGCTGGCATACCCTTCGATGTAGCGGTAGTGCTGACCGAGGTTGACCGGCCGCTTGCCGACGAGATGGCACAAGACGGCGGCGGACAGCTCCGCCACAATCTCCTGCTTCCAATCCTGTCCTGGCTTTAACGGCGAGATTTGATGGTGGGCGGCATGGGCAAGCTCGTGGAAGAACACGCACTCTTCGGGCGATGCAACGGCGATTTCACTGCGATGTGCACTGAAGTACCCGTAGTAGCGGGTATTCCCCGGAATAGCCTTTATGGAGACTCCCCACTCGGCAGCAGGTTCCAGAAGTGGAAATTCAGGGATTTCGAGTTGTTCGTAGTCGAGCGGATCTCCATCGGTATCCTCAACCCTAAAGACTGGCACGAGAAGAAAGCCGACAAGCACAACATTTGTCTCTTTGGTTTCCTCATTCTCTTTCTTCTTCATGTGTGGCGCGAAGATCCTGAATGACCTCGTGCCCTTTTTGACGTGGCGTCCGACTGAATTCCATTGCCTAATTCCTCTGGCGTCAGCGGTGCCGGCGAGCACCATTAGCGTGCGGTTTAAGAGTGACCACTTTGCTGAGGGAACATTCGCGATAGGAAAAACCGCGAGCGCAATGGCTTCGGGAATTTCACCGCTTTCGAATCTGGTGATAATCCCCCGTAGAACCGACTGGACTGTATCGGGCATGGCTCACCTCCTCTGCCAGACGGGCAGATCTTTTTTCTTTAGCGAGTTACAGACTTGAGTTTGATGGCTTACGTGTGGATGTGCGCGAGAGCGCTTTGTGGATGGATGTTTCTTGAGGGAATGTTACGAGAGAAACGACAGGAGCTCTTTGAGCTCGGGTGGTGGAAGGCTTGATGGATCTTTGCCGTCCGGAATGGGTACGGCACGGACGAGTATTCGAGCTATGAGTTTTTCGGCGGCGTGGCGCATGCCATCCCGACCGTCTTGGTCGCCGTCGAGAAGGAGCACCGCCTGGTCGAAGTGATTCACTATGAGGCGGAGTTGATCGTAGGAGAGGTTTTCGTCTTCCAAAAGGTCGCTTCCGAGGAGTCCAGCAACATTCGGGAACCCGACCTGGTGCACGGCTACAATGTCTAGTCCTCCTTCAACGAGGATGATGGTGCGGAATTGCCCGACAACGCGATGGAGGTTTAAGAGGACTTTGGGTTTGATGAGCCCGGCAGGAATGAGCCACTTGGGGTTTTCGTCGGTCACCTCCTTTACTGTCCGGCCGGTGTAGCCGATGAGCTTTCCGTCATGGCGATGGATGGGAAAGACGATGCGATCCTTCATCATTCCTTTGGTACAGAATCCCAGTCCGAAATGGGCAACTGTTTCGGGAAGGATACCGCGGTTCTTGAAGAAGGGATGATCAGTTGAGAGGTTCTTGAGCTGGAACGTGAGTTCTTTGTTTTCAGGGTCACCATCGAGGCTTGCTGTTGGCACTCCGGCATCAGTTGCTTGTTCGGGGACAGGTATCAGTACCGGCGCTTCGATAGGACGGGCAACAACAGTCTTTTCTGCTCCTTTCTCATCCGAATCCCTGCGGGACGGATGTGTTGTGGTGATGCCGAACCAGCCCGCAATTTTGAGGGCAGCTTCACGCAGGCTGATCTGTTCCATGGCGGCCACAAAGCCGATGACATGGCCCTCGAATTTCTGCATGTCGCAGCCACCGAAGCAGTTCCACCGGTTCTTTATTGGATCCACATGGAACTGATTAGCGTGTGTGCCCTTGTGAATCGGGCATGGCCCCCGCAGCCCTTTAGACGAGCGCTTGAGCTTGTCCAGGATGCCGTAGCGGCCCAGCACCATCTCGATAGTCACCTTTTCTTTGACTTCTTTGAAGTCAACCCAGTCTCCAGGCATGGCTTTTTACCTCCTTTCTTTGGTTGGTAAGGTGCAGTTATGCCTAGATGCTGAAATACCGCAGGAAAATTGTCAAGAATGCAAAAAAGCTGTCTTTATTCCCCCGCTCCCCCACCTCTCTCCGCTCACTTCGTTCGCTCTGCTCGGAAATTCACCTGCCGCTGAAATGCAAAATACAGACAAGAAAACACGAACACGATCCTTCCTCCTTTCTTTCAGCGTAGCAAATCGGCGAACTATGCGGGAAAGGTAGTACAAGTCTCCACCTTTCCCGCGTTCGCATCGATTTGCTGACCAGGTGTCAGGAGGAATGCGGATAGAAAAATGCCGACTTCTTCCCGTTGCCGCTTGTCCCCCGTGGTCGAAGGGATTACGGCGGCAACCTAAACAGTAATTAAACACCCATGGGCCAATACTTTCGCCTCATCAACTACGACAAGCGCGAGTACGTCGATCCCTGGAGGCTCGGCGGTCTCGCCAAGCTCTTCGAGTGGTGCGCGAACCGCCAGGCCGGCGTCATCCCGTTTCTTCTGCGGAAATCGGACGAAGGCGGCGGGGGCGACATCCAGAGGGATTACCATACGGCGGGACGGTGGGCCGGAGAACGGATCGCTCTCATCGGCGATTACGATTCCAGCGAGGATTACGAGAGCGCCGAACGAGAGTTCACCGACATCAGCCGGGAACTCGGCCTTGAGTACAACGATTTCATCGAGGCAGAGGGACTCCAGCTGGAGCTGCCTCCCGAGGAGCCCGGCGGCACGCCGGAAGATAATAAGTAATGTTTCGACATGAAACTATTGACCAAGGCGCTCACCCGGCGCTTCGCCGCAATAGGCAGGCAGGAGGACGCCAAAGATCCCATCGTCGTTGCCAAGTTCTTCAATCCGGCCGGCGCGGGTACCTGGTATGCGACCGAGTACGATCCGGAGACACGGTGTTTCTTCGGGTACGTGAGCATTTTCGGCGACTGGAACGACGAATGGGGCTCTTTCAGCCTCGATGAGCTCCAGGAGTTCAAAGGCCGGTTCGGCTTGGGCATCGAGCGGGATCTGTACTTCCGCGAGCGGCCCATCAGCCAGCTTGCGCCGAAAGCAGTATCTAATCTTTAAAGCCACCATTATGGAAAACGAGAATCCGAACGGCTCCAATTTCATGGAGTCTACCATCAAAGAAATGGCCCACCTGTTTCAGAGTGGGCGCGCGAATAACAACATGGATGAAATTGAAGCGGCAATGGGAAAGCTCTTGCGAGAAAAGCTCAAGGAGTCCTTCAAGAACGGCATACAGGTCGGGATGAAAAAAGCGGCTCTCATGAAGCCGCGGGATGGACGGTCGGGCAATCGGTGGAAGAAGGAGTTCCGCAAGAAGTAGCGGTGCGGAAAGCGGGAGAGGGGTTTACCCTCTCCCCTTTTTTTGACTCGTTCCTCACGGGTCGAAGTGCTTCCAGGATATCAAGTAAATGGAATCTGTGCAAATGCGCGGCAGGGGGGTCGCTCCCACCCACCCCCGCCAGAAACCCGCTGTGCCCCGACTGGTTCGGGGTTTGCCCACAGCGGGGTTCGGCGGAACAAGGTAATTAAATTAGGTCATCTCTTTCTTTTGCGCTCATGGAATGTCGGTGGTTCCCATTCCACACTGCATTCATCATCTTCGCGTTCATCCTCGTATTCGATTTTTTCCCACCCACCAATCCCATCCTCATCCAACAGTATCGTGAGTACCTGTCCATACGAATTCATTGGTAATGTCCATTCCAGGATTTCAGTGTGCGGGCTCACGCCCCGGCCCGTTACCCAGTTGTCAGCCTTCACTACTTCGTAATTATTCGGGGTGTTCTGCCGTTCATGCGCCAGATAGGCGATCGTGTTTGGGGAAACCAGCCTGCTATCCATATCAATGTACGCTTTGAACGTCTTTGAAGAGTGGAACCAGGAGACGATTCGGTTTTTGCTCACAATAAGGACGCAAGCCTGATCGGTGAGATCAACAAACCTCTTTGCAGTGGCGAGGATGGTTGTTTGACTCTTGTCGGCTGCAATGGATTTGATGTAGTCCCAATCGGGGTCCTGATTGTTCACCAGACTTGTGAAGATAACGGCCGGCATGAGCAGTTCTGCAGCAAACTTATTGGCCCGCAGCTCCATGGGCTCGCTTTGTCTCCGAAATGTTTCGATATCCTCTCGAGTACAGTAGAACTCATTCTGTTCAAGAGCGTCGATGCACAGGTGTCCCAGTTCATGAGCCCCGGTAAAGTGTTTGCGCCCTTGTTCGGGTATTGAGGCGTTCACACTGATCAAGCTGCGTCCCTGTGCATTGTTGACCACAAGCATTCCATCTACGCTTCTGAGCGGTTCTTCGACGTACACAATCCCGAGCTGTTTGCAGATCTCCCTGGGAACAATGGGAAGGTCATCAATTCCCAGCTCTTCCAACAGGTTCCTCGCTTCGTGTTCAGGTGTCATTCTTTCTTCTCGTCCTTGGGTTTTGACTTGAGAAATTCATAGTACTTCAGGAGTGCCTGTCGATCTTCCGGATCGAGCGACTGAAGTCCACGGAAAAAGGCTTTCGGCTCTTCCTGCTGCAAGAGATCCTGGATCTCAACCTCATCCGTTTTTCCTGTCAGGTAGTCCAACGACACTTCCAGCACAGCAGCAATTTTGTGGAGCACCGGGATTGTGGGTACACGGAGTCCATTCTCGATTTGAGATATGGCCGCTGGCGTGATCCCCGCCTTTCCAGCCAGCTGGGCCTGGGTAAGTCCTCTTTTCTCCCGTGCCTCCACGATTCTCCTTTTTAATAGCTCTTTGTTAAATGGTTTCAACATGTTGAACCTCCGAGTTCTCTCAAGAATTTGTGAACCAGCCTCATAATACCTCATGGCTTAACAGAACGGAAAGATGAAATTCACAAAATGGTTGACTTTCTCCGGAAACGTCATTATCATGCTGTGAATTTGAACTTAACAGAAAGGAGAAAGGCACATGGCTAAAGGAAAAAGAGACTCTCATCACGTTGTTCCCGCCCCCGATGGCGGCTGGAATGTCAAAAGAGGTGGTTCTGAACGCGCCTCTGCTCACTGCGACACAAAGCGTGAGGCGGTTGATCGAGCCCGAGAAATCAGCAGAAACCAAGGTACCGAGCTGGTCATCCACAACCAGGACGGCAAGATTGCCGGAGCGGACAGCCACGGCAACGATCCTTGCCCGCCCCGAGACGAGCGGTAAGCCCCCGATGGCGAACATTCATTGAGCTGGCGGAAACCTTCACCCCCTGCATGTGCAGGTATAAGGAGAACCATTATGGCTGAATACAGGAAACGAAAAGGTACGGACACATGGCATTGGTGCAAGAATTGCTCGAACTGGCCAACGTCGAATTATGACGTGAGCTACACGAAACCAACTTCCGGGGAACTGGATAACGAATGCAAGGCCAAGGAAAAAGCCGGGGCTTGCAGAAAATAGGAACAACGCTCACCTGCCCAGCTCTCCATTGAAACCGGCCTCGGGGGCCGTCCCTTCAGTCTTGCCGGGTCACATCTGTGCCCGGCTTTTTTTATTGTCTTAGTATCAAAACCGCATACTTCTCAGAAATAGAAAAAGACCCCGAAGGGTCTTTGTACTCTGCCGGTTGCGATGGTTTGATGTTGTTCGAAGTCAAACGGCTTTCAGGTAGTTGGTCTCGCCGTCCATGATCGCAAAGTAATATAAGGTACTGAGTTGTTCAGCCAGGGCCTCGATGATCTGCTGATCATTCAAGTCAAAATGCGCCCTGGCCATTTCAATTCTCCCATCGATGTTACCCCCGGTTAAGGTTGGACCCATTGATCGCCGTGAATCGGACCCACTTCTCCGTTGTTGGGACGATTGAGTCGGCTCCGGTTTTTGAACCCACTTCGCATGATTGACGATCATCAACCGGTC
>Ga0334890_1002577_pt1 | contig 20538 bp, 17 predicted proteins | sample GraSluR1_MG_3_FD_207220 | JGI IMG/M metagenome (GOLD analysis project Ga0334890, IMG submission 207220) | Sludge microbial communities from methane-producing bioreactor in Wageningen University, Netherlands - Granular Sludge_31_08-R1 | ecosystem: Engineered > Bioreactor > Anaerobic >... | reverse complement strand
CTGGGCGCTGATACTGGGAGACCTGATGATATACTTCGGGGACAGAATGCAACAGAAACACTAGGACTCAACCCCGACAGTGGACTTTACACAAAATATTACGCACTCTCCGGACAAACAAAAGCAAGGAGAGATCCTTTTGGATGAGGTTAACTTTGTTACCCTGATACCATACGTTTTCATCACTTCCTTTACACCAGGGCCGAACAACATCAGTTGTGCTGCCATGGCGGCACGCTGGGGTATGAGGCGGACCTGGGGGTACCTTTCCGGTATAGGGGCGGGGTTTTTTGTCCTGCTTCTTTTCTGCGGTGCCTTTTCGGGGGTCCTGATGAAACTTCTCCCGTGGTTGCAGAATTACATGAAGTGGGTCGGGGCCGCATACATTCTCTGGCTTGCCTGGGGCATTGCCACCAGTGATAGCCACGGGAGTGTAGAGGAAGGATCTGTTTCATTGAGGGGCTTCGTCAAGGGTTTCGCCCTTCAGTTCGTCAACCCCAAGGCCATTCTTTATGGTGTTACCCTTTATACGGCCTTCCTGGGCCCCATACTGGCACGTCCGGTGCCCGTCTTCGTGTGGTCCATTTTTCTGACGCTGATAGGATTTTCTTCCATCCTTTCCTGGTCCCTTTTCGGCCTTGGCATAGAAAAATTCCTGCAGAGCCCTTTCCAGAGAAAACTCCTCAACGGCTGTTTCGCCCTGCTTCTTGTCTATGCTGCCCTCGGTGTCGCAGGTCTGATCTGAAAGAAAAAGCCGGGGCAGAAAGCCCCGGCTTTTTTGTTAACGTAAACTACCTGGGTGTGATAATTTCGGGATCGGTGATCTCGGCAAAGTACCTGTACTCGCCCATTTTGATTATCTGGACCTGCACGGGTTTTACGACTTCGCCGATGGGGGTGAATCCCTTGATGACGCCGGTGAGTCCGTTGAAGTCGCTAGTAGCCGCTATTGCGTCGCGAACCTTCGCCGCGTCGGTGGTACCGGCCCTTCTCATGGCATCGACGATAATCATCAGTCCGTCATAGGCCGAGGCTCCGACCATGTCGGGGTCGATCCCGTAGCGGGCTTTGAACTCCCTGATGAAGTTCTGCACGACGGGGCGTTCGTCATCACGGTTGAGGTTGGTGACGATCATGAATCCCTCGGCTGCTGAAGGTCCCGCGATCTCCACCAGTTTCGGTGAATCTGCTCCCTCTTCACCGAGGATAAGGGCCTTTACGCCCATCTCCTTGGCCTGTTTCAGGATAGTGCCAGTCCGGAAGTTATGAGCGCGTAAATAAAACCTATGGCAATACCGTTGAGAAGCTGTTCAAGAAAAAGTTCCAATGATCGTCCTCCAGATGGATAAAGATAGAAAGATCTTTGTCAGGGCCCTTCAAGGAAAGAGAACATGCATCGGGCACTTAATAATAATAAACCATTTTCTTCTGATCTTGCATTCTGATAGCGAGGTTTTTTGAATCTGAAGAAACGCGGATGATCCATGTCGGGTCCCTCCCGAAAAAAACGACACCATGTATCACTTCTCCTTGACTCATTCCCTTGTTGCCCTGACAATAGGTCATATATTGTAAGCGCTTTTATGTATCTGCCTGGGGGAGAGCCGATGCCGGGAAGAGGACAGGTCGTGCTTGATCTTGAAGACAGCCGCATCGTCATACCAACTGACCGCCGTCTCCGCAAGGTCTACCTGGAGTTCAGTTCCCGGTGCAACCTCAACTGCCCCATGTGTTTCCGCGAATCCTGGACCGAACCCCAGGGAGACATGCATCGGGACCTGTTCCTGCGCTTTTTTTCGGGCCTCGGAGATTTTCCCGGGCTTGAGGCCGTCCATTTCCTGGGGATCGGGGAGCCCTTTTGCAATCCGGGACTTTTCGAGGCAGTCAGGATGCTGAAATCGCTAAACCTCCAGGTCCGGATCACTACCAACGCCACAATGATAGACCGGGCCGTTGCCGAGGACCTTGTAGCCTCGGGTGTTGATATTCTGGACATTTCCGTCGAAGCGGAGAATGTCCCCTGGCCGGGCAGGACAAGCAGTCTCGATATCCTTTCAGGAGTCGCGGAGGATCTATCCGGAGCAAAGAAAAGGGCAGGCTCTTACTCACCGGATATCCGCGTCGCTCTTGTAGTGACGAGATCCAACCTTTCCCGCATACCCGATATCGTCGGTGCCATCCGCGGAAAGGGAATATCGGCCGCTTCGGTGAGCAACCTTCTACCGACAGATATGGAAGCCGATAAAAACAGGCTTTACCCCGCCTCCCTTGAAGAGGAAGTAGCGATAAGGTCGAAACTCTATACCCTCTTTCAGTATTCGGGGATCAAGCCGGAACTCCCGAGATTCGCTCTTTCGACGGAGCGGCATTGTGCTTTCGTAAAATCCGAGTCCTGTTTTATCCGCTGGGATGGCCTTGTGGCCCCTTGCCTGAGATTGAGCCATGGATACAGCGAGGTCGTTCTCGGGAGAAAGAAGGAGGTTGTCCCGTGGTTTTTCGGGGATCTTGGCAATCAGACCCTTTGCGAGATCTGGGATGGTTCCGAGTTCACCAGTTTTCGATGGAGGCTGCGCAGGGCCCTATACGCGTCCTGTCTCGATTGTAACCTGCTCAGGTCCTGTGAGTACGCCAAGACCACCGAAAGCGACTGTTGGGGAGACTCCCCCGGCTGCAGCGACTGTCTTTGGGACAGGAACCTCATCAGATGTCCTTGACGTTTATATCCCCGGTGATGAAAGGAGAGTGATAAGAGAAAGGTGCCGGAAAAGGAAACTTCCATACCCGAGAACAGAGAGCCGACAGAGAAATGAGCCTGGAGAAGCGTTAAAGATCGTGAATATCAGAGAGGAGGAAAGGGCATGGTAGAAAAGAAGGTCCTGAGGGTCAACCTCACGAAGGGGACGGTAAAAGAGGAACCGGTCAACAAGGAATGGATGAAGCAATTCATCGGAGGGCGCGGATATGCCACCAAAATGCTCTATGAAGAGCTCAAGAAAGGGACGGATCCGCTCTCGAAAGACAACATCCTGATTTTCGCCAACGGTCCTCTGACCGGCTCCAACGTTCCTACCGGCGGCAGGTACATGGTGGTTACAAAGAGCCCCCTCACTGGCATGATCGCGTCAAGCAACTCCGGTGGGTACTGGGGCAACGAGCTGGCCAGGGCGGGGTACATGTTCCTCGTCTTTGAGGGAAAGGCCGAAAAACCCGTCTATCTCTGGATAAACGACGGCAAGGCCGAACTGAAGGATGCCTCTTCACTTTGGGGCAAGGATACCCATGAGACGACGGACATGATCCTCAAGGAGATCGGGGATGCAAAGGCAAAAGTAGCCTGCATAGGTCCTGCAGGAGAAAAACTTTCGCCCATTTCCTGCGTCATCAACGACAAGCACCGCGCGGCGGGAAGAAGCGGAGTGGGCGCCGTGATGGGCTCCAAGAACCTCAAGGCCGTGGCAGTAAAGGGCAGTGGGACCTTCAAGGCTTCCGACCCGGAAGGACTCAAGGAGGTTCTCCGCGCGGGGATGCAGAAGATCAAGGAGAACGGCGTAACCGGGGAGGGACTGCCGACCTACGGAACGGCGGTCCTGGTCAACATCCTCAATCAGCTCGGCAGTTATCCCCACAAGAATTTCCAGGAATCCATGGATGACCAGGCCGAAAAACACTCCGGCGAGAGGCTCGCCGAGACCTTCCTTACCGGCAGGACGAATTGTTTTGCCTGCCCCATTGGATGCGGCCGGGAGACCGCCCTGGACGGCAAGAAGGGTGAAGGCCCGGAATACGAGACTATCTGGGCCATGGGGAGCAACTGCGGTATTGCCGATCTGGAACCGATCATCCGTGCCAACTACCTGTGCAACGAACTGGGCCTTGACACGATAAGCGCGGGTGGGACCATCTCCGCCGCGATGGAACTTTATGAAAAAGGGTATATCAAGGAATCCGAACTGGGTCGCGGTCCCGAACTGCGGTTCGGTTCCGGAGATGCCCTGGTTTACTGGGTCGAAAAGATGGGCAAATCCGAGGGCCTGGGGGAGAAGCTCGCCATGGGCAGCCACAGACTCTGCGAAGCCTACGGGCATCCGGAGTTCTCCATCACGGTAAAGAAACAGGAACTGCCCGCCTATGACCCGCGTGGTATCCAGGGTATCGGCCTGACCTACGCCGTCAGTAACCGTGGGGCCTGCCACGTGAGGGGTTACCTGATATCCCCTGAAGTTCTTGGTATACCGGAGAAACTGGACCCGTGGGAGATCGACGGAAAGCCGATGTGGGGCAAGATATTCCACGACCTCACGGCCGCCATCGACTCATCGGGTATGTGCCTCTTCACATCCTTCGCCCTTGGAGCGGAGGATTACGCCGCAATGCTCAAGCACGGCGCCGGTTTTGATATCTGTCCGGAATCACTCCTCAAGATCGGTGATCGCATCTGGACACTGGAACGTCTTTTCAACCTCAGGGAGGGGCTCGATCCTGCGAAGGACGACACTCTTCCAGTCCGGCTTCTCAACGAACCGATCCCCGACGGGCCGGCAAAAGGAAAACTGAGCAGGATAAAGGAAATGATCCCGGAGTACTACAAGATCCGCGGCTGGGACGCAAAAGGGGTCCCGACCAAAGATACGCTTGTGATGCTTGGGCTGAACTAGGATAGTACAGGTATGACAAAGGTCTCCTTCTTCGGCATGGTCCGCGACATTATCGGAGAGAAGGAAACGCAGGTAGAGGGTGGCTATTCTGTCGAAAGCCTTCTGGAAGCACTCTCTCTGAAGTATGGCCTTACTTTCGGGGAAAAAGTCCTGAAGATGCCCGAACGCGACATGGACCTGATCATTCTTCTTAACGGCAGGCATATAGAGCATGTAGGAGGTCTGTCGGCTCCGTTGAAAGAAGGAGACCATCTGGCGGTTTTCCCTCTCGTTGGAGGCGGGTAACCGTTCCGTGTGAAGATCGTGTTCCACTATGATCCGGGGGGCCCCTCTGCGATAATGCGGGGGGCCCGTTTATTTCGTCCCTGGGGTGATCTTGCTTCATTCGGGAGGAGGATTATCTCTTGAGGAGAGAGAAGATCGAGATGCGCGGCGTATCCCTGGATGAGATCTCGTCCCATTTCCGCGAAACAGGGTGGCAGGAGGTTTCGCCTGGCCTCTGGCAGAGGGATTGTGACAGCGTGGAAGCGGGACTTCAGGAGGAGGTCTCCCTGGGATCCATCCGGCTCCCTTCGGTTACACTTGTCTTCAGGCTCAGGAGGGGAGATCATGAAAAAGTGTTATCCGCCTTCCGTTCCAGATTCCTGAAGGCAGGCGGCTAGTCCGGGGAGGCTGATAGCGTGGTCACAAGAAAAATTGAGCTCAACACAGGTATTGTGGCTCCCGGGGTAGGGTTTGGAAGTTCTGCGATTCCGACGGAACCTCACCGCAGGATAATGGGGCACTACGCATCGCCGCTTCTTCTGGGTCCAGATCCCTCGCAGGATCTGCTTGAGATGGTAATGCACATGTTCTCCGATGAAGAGGCCCAGGTTGCGCAGTATCTTCCTCCCCTGAGGCCGCGGACGGCGGAGGCGGTCTCCGCCAGGGCGGGACACACTCTTGATGAGACTTCCCGCATACTCGACTCCCTTGCACATAAAAAACGCGTCATCCTGGCCAGCGGAAGCCCCCGCAAATACACGATACTGCCCATAGTTCCCGGGACCTTCGAAATGGCCCTCATGACCCCGGACCTTTCGACGAGGACAAGGTGGCATGCCGATTTTGCGAGGCTGTTCGAAAAGATATGGGACGAGGGGTACATCGTCCGCTACACCCGTTCGATACGCCCCGGCATCAGGTATCTCCCGGTTCACAATTCTGTCCCGTCACTACTGAAGGCCTGCCCCTCGGAGCGTATGGAGGAGATGGTGCGCCCCTACAGCGACTTTGCCGTCGGTATGTGCCAGTGCCGAATGGCGATGACCCTTGTCGACAAGGGTTGCGGCCGTCCGATGGAGAACTGTGTCGTCATGGGTCCCGGCGCGCAGAAATTCATCGACGGAGGTCTGATGCGCCGCACCGACGCAGCCGAGGTCCTGGCGATCAAACGCCATGCGGAAGAGAACGGATGCGTGAGCTGGTCCATGAGCGACGTAGGGGGAGTTCCGCGCGGAAATTCGAGCTGTTCCTGCTGCGGATGCTGCTGTCACGCCATGAGGAGCATAAGCCAGTTCAACTTCCCCGCAATGATAAGCCCCCCGGTTTTCATGCCGATCCTGGATCCCGCAAAATGTGTCAATTGCGGCGCATGTGTTGTTGCCTGCCCGATGAATGCCTGGTCTTCCGACGGAAGTTCCCTGCTCTTCGACCCGGCGCGGTGCATAGGATGCGGACTATGTGTCGTCGCCTGCAAAAAGGGGGCGATGACCCTGGGAGAGTCCGGGAACAGGCTGAAAAATGCCCCCGGATGGTTCGGCTTTTTCCTCGACAACGCTCCGGGCTATCTGTTGAACGCCTTCCGCGTCTGGGCACGGAGACACCTTTAAACCTGATTCTCCTCATACAGAACTGAAGCGTATATACTTTTTACAGGGAGGTGGATCAAGTGAAGGATTTCGAAAAGATGGGCTCTTTCTACCTGGGCAAACGAGTGGACGACGCCTCGGGATCGATGACAGGGGAGATGATCCTCTACGATGCCAAGGACCTCACGACCCATGGCATCATCATAGGAATGACCGGAAGCGGAAAGACAGGCCTTGCCCTTTCTCTCATCGAGGAGGCCCTGATGGACAACATCCCCGTCATAGCCATCGATCCCAAGGGAGACATCCCAAACCTTCTTCTGACCTTTCCGCAGTTCAGACCCGAGGATTTCCGCCCATGGATAAGCGAGCAGGAAGCGGCACGAAAGGGTCTTTCCCCCGACGAATTTTCCGCGAAGACGGCCTCGGACTGGAAGAACGGCCTCGCCGAGTGGGGCATTGACGGCGCCCGGATCGAGAAGATGAGAAACTCCGTGGACATGACGGTCTACACTCCGGGCAGTTCTGCCGGCAGGATGGTGAGCATACTGCACTCCTTCGATGCACCCCCCGAAGCGATAAGGTCCGATGGGGACCTCTTCAGGGAGAGGGTCCAGACCACCGCATCGAGCCTTCTGGCCCTCATGGGGATCGATGCCGACCCCCTCACGAGCCGGGAGCACATCCTCATCTCGAAGATACTCGAGGAAAAGTGGAACGCCGGCCAGTCGCTGGACATTCCTTCCCTGATCGACCTTATCAGGGTCCCCCCTTTCAAGGGGATGGGGGTCCTCGACCTGGAGACCTTCTACCCCTCGTCTTCGAGGATGGATCTTGTCCTGCGGCTTAACAACCTCGTGGCGGCGCCTTCCTTCGGGCCATGGATGGAGGGAGAGCCCCTCGATGCGGCGAAATTCCTCTATACGGCCGATGGGAGGCCCAGGGCCTCGATATTCACCATAAGCCACCTTTCGGAGAGGGAGAGGATGTTCTTCGTCTCCCTGCTCCTCAACGAGATACTGGGTTGGGTAAGGACACAGCCCGGGACGTCGAGCCTGCGGGCCATTCTCTATATGGACGAGATATTCGGCTTCTTCCCGCCGGTGCAGAACCCCCCGTCGAAGACCGTCCTGCTGACCCTTCTCAAGCAGGCCCGGGCCTACGGACTCGGGGTGCTGCTCGCTACCCAGAATCCCGTCGACCTCGACTACAAGGGTATATCGAACACAGGGACGTGGTTCATAGGACGCCTCCAGACGGAACGGGACAAGGCCCGGATCCTGGAAGGTCTCAAGGGGGTTTCGGAAAAGGGATTCCCGACCCAGGAACTTGACAGGATGATATCAGGGCTTGGGAAGCGCGTCTTCCTTCTGCACAACGTACACGAGGACGAACCGGTCCTTTTCCAGACGAGATGGGCCATGTCCTATCTGGCCGGACCCGTTACAAGGGAGCAGATCCGGATGATCGAGGGGCCTCATGCCGCAGTTCCGACACGGGGAAGGGGAGAGGCCAGGGCTCCTTCGGTGTCCGCCGCTCCAAGACCAGTCCAGGAGATCATTCCCTCGGACATTGTCTCTGTTTTCCTTCCGGTCTCCCCCGGGATCGACGCGGAATATGCCCCCTTCCTGGGAGGGTTCGCGAGGATACACTTCAGGGATTCGAAGCTCGGGGTCGCCGAGACGAAGATGGTTGCCTTCGCGACTGAAATGAGCGAAGGGCCTCTCACCGTCGACTGGGAGAGCGCCTTTGAGATATCCGTCGATCCCGCCGTCCTTTCACAGGGGATGCCCCCTTCGGTAATGTCCCCGGTTCCGACAGCAGGACTTGATTCGAAGTCCTACACCAAGTGGGGGAGAGATTTTCTTAAGTGGCTTCCGAACAACAGTTTGCTGACGGTAATGACATGCCCATCGATGAAAGAGGCGGCAAGGCCCGGGGAATCGAAAGCCGATTTCGCGGCGCGCCTGGCGCTTTCACGCCGGGAGCAACGGGATGCTGCCGTCGAGAAGATCCGCAAAAAATATGCCTCGAAGCTGACGACTTTGCAGAACCGCCTGATGAGGGCGGAGCAGGCCGTTGAGAGGGAAGCTGAGCAGGCCAAAAGCAGGAAGATGGATACGGCGATATCCTTTGGGACAGCCATCGCCGGGGCCTTTCTCGGCAGGAAGGCCAGCGTCTATTCCGCGTCTCGAATGGGAACGGCGGTCTCAAAGGCCGCGAGGCTGAGCAAGGAGTCCGGTGACGTAGCAAGGGCGAAGGAGACCGTGGAGTCTGTAAGGCTCGAAATAGCAGGAATGGAGCGCCAGCTCGAGGATGAGATCAACGCCACCGGTTTCGGGGATATTCTCGAGACGGGGATAGAGGAGAGTTTCATCCGCCCAAAGGCATCTGATATGTCGGTTGTCCTCTTCGGTCTCCTGTGGCTTCCTTACGCAAGGAATCCGCAGGGGGGTCTTTCGCCCCTGTGGGGAGACTGAATGAAACGGGAAGATGTTCACAGTCAGTGTTATCATGAAACGCCAGGTAACAAGTTCGAAGAAAAGGAAGGAGAATGAAGATCGTGAGGAAAACAGTTGCAACAGACAAAGCTCCGGCAGCGATAGGTCCCTATAGCCAGGCTGTATGGGCCAACGATATTCTCTTCGTATCGGGGCAGATACCCATCGATCCGAAAAGCGGGGAAATGAGCGGGAAAACTGCGGCTGAACAGGCTGAACAGGTTCTGAAAAATGTTGGAGCCATATTGGAATCCCAGGGACTTTCATTTGCGAGTGTGGTCAAGGCGACGGTTTTCGCAAAGGACATGAATGATTTCAAGGCCGTAAACGATGTTTACGCCAGTTATTTTACCGCTGACCCCCCTGCGAGGGCCTTTGTAGAGGTGGCAAGGCTTCCTAAGGATGCCCTGGTCGAGATAGAGGTCATCGCCGTAAAAGGTTGATGCATTGACAAACAGACCAAAAATACGTACTGTTTTATCAGCCGGTTAAATAGACGGCGGATTCTGCTTTCTGGGAGGCATTATATCTATGCAGGGAACAGTCAAATGGTTCAACGAGGCCAAAGGGTACGGTTTCATCACCCCCGACGAGGGCAACGATGTGTTCGTGCACTTCAGCGCGATCCAGGGCGATGGATTCAAGACGCTTGCCGAAGGACAGCGCGTTGAGTTCGAGGTAGTCCAGGGGGACAAGGGCCCCCAGGCGGCCAATGTAGAGAAGATCTCCTGAACGTCCGGGATCTTTTCTTCACGGGGAGATAGTTTTGCGGCGACTCCTTCCCCGAAGGGGTTCGCCGCTTTTTTCGGGAATGATCACCTGTTCGCGGATTGAGCCGGAGCCTTGCTTTATCTCACGGCTTGATGCGATAATCCCCTGTAATGACAAACTTCTGGAAAAGGAGGGAAGGATTTGAATAAGAGCGAACTGATCCAGGCGGTTGCCAAGTCGGCGGGACTGAGCAATAGCAAGGCGACCCAGGTGGTTTCGGCGGTCATCGACGAGATCGGCGCAGCGTTGGCCGGTGGGGACAAGGTACAGGTTGCCGGATTCGGCACCTTCGAGGTTCGGCAGCGCGCGGCGAGAGAGGCCCGTAATCCGCAGGATCCCACGAAGAAGGTCAAGGTTCCGGCAAGAAAGGTTCCCGCTTTCCGCGCCGGCAAGGCCCTGAAAGACAAGGTCTGCTAGAGTTTCGTCTTTTTGATGTAATATTTGCCGCCCCGCAAGGGGCGGTTTTTTTTTAAGACTCGTGAAGCAGGAGCGAAGGCGTAAACGGGAAAAATCAAAGGCGTAAACGGTGAACGGTCAACGGAAAGGGCCGGAAGGGCAAGTGCGTGAGACGTTAGACGTGAGACGTGAGACGAAAAAAGCGGGGCAAGTGAGACGTAAGACGAAAAGGCAGAGGCAAAGTGTTTGTCATTCTGAGCGAAGCGAAGAATCTGGTTCAACTTCCATCAGGAAAACTGCCGGGCCCGGAGTGAAGTCTCTTTCCCGAAAGGCAACTCGCCTGAAAGCGTTCGTTTCTCCGCCTGCTTCAGGGCCCTCGCCAGTGTCCGGATGGAATTTGACCCATATTTCCGCCTGAGGGCAAAGGGCGCGGAACGTCCGCCTGCTGGCGGGTTCCGCTTTGCTTCGCTCAGGATGACAAAAACCAAAGGCGTCAACGGTAAACGGTGAACGGAAGTGCAAGGCGTCTGGACGGCTTCGGTTTTACCGTTTAAAATTAAAGTGTAATACATCAAACTTCAGGATGTGGATTGATGCCGGAACGAACAGGCCCCCCCTACGACTCTACTCAGGCTCTTGAAGGAATATCCAGGGATGTTGTTTTCGAGCACTCCGGAGCCGCCAACATGGTGGTCGCTTCCGACACGACCCTTCTGTCTGTTAACAGCCGGTTTGAGGAACTTACGGGCTACTCAAAGGGAGAGGTCGAGGGGAAGATGAGCTGGACGAAGCTTGTCCATCCCGAGGATCTTCCCAGAATGATCGATAATCATCGCCTCCGGCGCGAAAACCCTTCCCTCGTACCACCAAGTTATGAATACCGCTTCATGACCGCCGACGGCGGGATCAGATGGGGTCTGCTTACCGGGGCCACCCTGGCAAACGGCTCAAGGACCCTCATATCGGTCGTGGACGTGACCCCCCTCAAGGAAAAGGAAGCCGCCCTCTCCCGGACGGAAGTTTTCTATAAAGACATTGTGCAGACCCAGACGGAACTGATCATGAGGTTCACCCCGGATCTTGTTCTCACCTTCGTAAACGATGCCTACTGCCGATATTACGGAGAAACCAGGGAGTCCCTCCTCGGAAGATCCTTTATCTGTCATGCTCTTCCCGAGGATGTGGAAGGACAAAGAAAATATTTCCGCGGCATAACGCCAGATATTCCTGTCCGGGAGATCGAGGAGAGGACGATCCTTCCCTCAGGTGAGATACGATGGCAGCACTGGCTTGACAAGGGTCTCTTCAACAGGGTTGGCGAACTGGTCGAGATCCAGTCATCGGGGAGAGACATTACAGATCTTCACCGGACAAGGGAAAAACTTGATGCTACGATAGAAAAACTCAAGAACTCCTTTGCTCTTTCCATAGAGATGGCGGGGAAGATTATTGAGGTCAGAGATCCATTCACGGCTGGACATCAGCGGAGGGTCGCAAGGCTCGCGAAGGCCATAGCCACGGAGATGAGTCTTGACAGTGACTCGGTAACTGCAACGGAACTGGCCGCTCTTGCCCACGATGTGGGAAAGATCCATATCCCGAGCGAGATCCTCAGCAAGCCGGGCATGCTCCAGCCGGCTGAACGGGAAATAATCAGGCAGCATCCAAGGTACAGTGCTGAAATACTGCAGATTCTTGAGACTCCCTGGAACATTGCCCGGATTGCTCTTCAGCATCATGAGCGCATCGATGGCAGTGGTTATCCCGATGGGCTGAAGGGCGACGATATCAGTATAGAGGCTCGCATACTTGCAGTTGCCGATGTGATAGAGGCCATGTCCTCTCATCGTCCCTACCGCGCGGGTTTCGGGATGGAAATTGCCCTCAATGAGATCGAGGCCGGAAGAGGCAAAAGATACGACAGCGACGTGACGGATGCGGCGCTGACACTTTTAAGGGAAAAGGAGTACAGCCTGTGAAAAATTCTCTAAGGAGCAGACTCGCCGCCGGCGAAGTGGTTATCGGTCCATTTGCGGGGCTTAACTGTCCGGACCTGGTCGAGATAATGGGTATTGCCGGGTGTGATTTTTGTGTAATTGACACTGAACACGGCCCGATGGACCCGGAATCGATCCAGCACATGGTCCGTGCTGCCGAGGTCGCCGGGTTATCCCCCATCGTAAGGGTCCCCCGTGCCGAAGCGGTTGATATTCTCAAGATCCTGGACATAGGAGCGCACGGGATACATGTTCCCCAGGTCAACAGCCGACAAGGCGCTGTGGATGTCGTAAAGGCCGCAAGATACCATCCCGAAGGCATGAGGGGAGTCGCTGTGCCAAGGGCTCTTTCCTATGGTCTGAGGCCCCTTGGGGAAGCTCTCGCGGAGGCTAACAGGGAAATCCAGGTCATAGTCCACTGCGAGAACGTTGACGGACTGGAAAAACTTGACGAGATAGCATCTGTGGAAGGTGTGGACCTGGTTTTTGTCGGGCCCTATGATCTGTCGCAGTCTCTTGGGGTTCCGGGGGATATCTTCCATCCATCCATGGTGAAAGCAGTGTCGCGGGCCCTCCGCCTTATTCTGGAGGCAGGAAAGCCCGCGGGTATATTCGTTACCTCGACGGACGAGGCGAAACGCCGCATCGACGAGGGGTTTCGTTATATAGCCTACAGCATGGACAGCCTTATCTTCGGCAGCGCCTGCAGGGAGGCCGTCAGCATCTTGAGAAGCCACAGGCAGGGCACTTGATGCACCCCTCCTGGCGGGCCATCGACGCGCCGCAGACAGGGCACATATCCGTCTCCGAGAGGGATTCCATCATCCCCTTCTCCTCGAGATCCAGATACCCCATGCTCATCAGCCCGTAGGAGATGGCATCGGGGACCGACATTATTACCCCGTTGTCATGCCATACGGGCTGGGAACCCCCGATACCCTTCATTTGCTTTATTATCCCGTGGATCTTGACCCCGCTCCTCAGGGCCAGGGAGATCAGCCGACCCATCGCCTCGGTAAAGGCCATTGTCTCGTGCCCCGATTTACCCATCGTGGTGAATACCTCCACAGGGCGTCCGTTCACCTCGTTGACCGTGAGGTAGAGGTTGCCGTAACTGGTCGGGATCTTGGCGGTCTTGCCTCCCAGGATGAAAGGACGATCCATCGGTCTCTCGACCTCCGAGACCTGAGGGATCGGCAGCGTCTGCTGCTGAGCTGTTTTCTCGACGTAAAGTACCTGCCCGGAGCGACAACCGTCCCTGAAAACGGTAATCCCCTTGCAGTGGCTCTGCCAGGCCAGCAGATAGGCTTTTTTGACGTCTTCCACAGTTGCCGTGGATGGCAGGTTTATGGTTTTGCTTACCGCGTTGTCCACGTGTTCCTGGAAGGCGGACTGCATGCGGACATGCCACTCCGGCGCGATCTCGTGGGCCGTCTTGAAAACTCTTTCGATCACGGAGGGGGACTCGCCGCTCTCCAGGGCTTCCGCGTAATAACGGTTGCGATAGGTGAACTGTTTTCCTTCCAGAACTTCCTTGGTGAATTCGAGGGCGAAAACCGGTTCAATTCCGGAAGAGCAGTCCGCTATCATGGAAAGGGACCCCGTCGGGGCTATCGTCGTGATGGTGGAGTTCCTTACTCCGGAACCGGGAAGAGCGGGACATTCCCCCCTGGTCCTGGCAAGTTCAACACTCTCCTGCCTGCCAATGGAGGTAACAGAGGACATGATTTTTTTGGCCAGGTTCAGAGCCTCGTCGGAGTCGTAAGGGATCCTTAGCCTGAAAAGCAAATCTGCCCACCCCATGATACCCAGGCCTATCTTCCTGGTCTTTTTCACCATTTCCTCTATCTGAGGAAGGGGGTACTGGTTGACGTCGATCACGTTGTCGAGGAAACGGACGGCCAGCCTGGTGGTCAGGCGAAGTTTCTCCCAGTCGACATCATTGCCGGATACCATGTTGGCCAGATTGATGCTCCCGAGATTGCACGCCTCGTAGGGAAGAAGCGGCTGTTCGCCGCAGTTGTGGACCACGAGGCCGTTGGCATCGAAGGCATTTTCTCCGGGGACCTTGACGTCGAAGACCTCCTCTTCACCGTCAGGGATGATCGCGTCCACCGTCGCAGTAAATCTCTCCCTGTTAAGACTTCGTTTGTACCCTTCAAGGTTTTCATCAAGCCTGGTCTGCTTGTCGGTGTCGGCGAACCCGATTTTTTCCGCGAAGAAGAGAATATTTTCCTTCGATATCACCAGTTCGTGCTGGGCCTTCGTATTGTATGCCTTCATGCCGCCCCTGCCGTCCGGCAGAATGGCTGAACTCTCCGCTCTCCGGTTTCTGTATATTGTGCCGACGATGCCGAGCCGCAGGAGCATTCGCTGAACCGCCTCCAGGGTAGTAAGAGAGCTCTGGCTCAGGCGTATGCTGATCCCCTTTTTCTGATCTCCCTGTACCGATCCGTCCGCATCGAAGAGTCCGCGGAGGAGGCCTCTTGTGAATTGCGAAGAGCAGGATGTTTCCATTTCGGGAGTTATCGTCTTGCAGGAGGGGGACATCCCAAGCGAGGAAGCCAGATTTTTTAACGCTCCTGATGCCAGGCGGTATTCCCTGCGCCCCTTTACGGGGATCCATCCCTGGAAATCGCTCCTGTGCGGCATTGTCGAGACGGCTTTCATTGCCTCGGACATTACGGCCCGGGGTCCCTGCCCCATGTCTTCATCGCCGGAAACCCTTTCCTCCGGCACCCACACGGAAAGGACAGTCTTGTCTTTTTTGATGGTCCCGTCTCCTATCAGAAGCCCGATCAGGTAGCCCTGATCAATGTCGCCGGAACCTGACCATTCAGGTGATTTTCTGTGATTGTTCAACATGATGCCGTCTCCGGGCTTCAGGCTTCCGGCTGCGGCCCATTCGGTGCGATGCCTGTACCTAGTGCTCTCCGTCACCTTGAGCACAGGGTGGTCGGTGGTGAGACGGAGTGAAAATCCTTCACGTGTTGTCAGGCGGAGTACGGGTTTGACCCCGGTCCGGAAGAATCCCTCTTCGGTCGAGGGCATCACCCGGCCGTTGAGGAGCAGTTGAACAATTCTGCCGCAGAGATTTCTTGCGCGCTTTGGGCCCTCGGCTGTATGAACGAGAGTATCGCCGCAGACACAGGGATTAGTTGACGTGATATCACCCAAATGCGCTAAATTGTTGTCCTTGTTTATCTTGTCCATGAAGACCATTCCGGGATCGCCCGTTTTCCAGGCCATTTCGCATATCGTATTGAAAAGGTCCCTTGCCTTGACGGTGCGTACATATTCTTTGGTTCGGGGGTTCAGGAGGTCCCAGTTGTCATCGTTTTCGACGGCCCACATGAATTTTTCGGTGGCCCCTATGGAAATGTTGAAGTTTTTCAGTTTCCCCTCTTCGGTCTTTGCCTTTATAAAGTCGAAAACGTCGGGGTGATCGACGTCGAGGATCCCCATGTTGGCGCCACGCCGCATCCCCCCCTGCATGACAACGTCCGTGGCCTGGTCGAACATCCCCATGAAAGAGACGGGACCCGAAGCGACTCCGTTGGTGCTTGATACGATATCCCCTTTTGGCCTAAGTTTACTGAAGTTGTACCCTGTGCCGCCACCGGATTTGTGGATGAGGGCCATGTGTTTGAGGGAGTCGAAAATGCCCTCCATGCTATCCTCTATAGGAAGCACGAAACAGGCCGCGAGCTGTCCCCCGCGACGTCCGGCGTTCATGAGTGTTGGGCTGTTGGGGAGGAAATCGAGCCTGGCCATCATGTCATGAAACATCTTGACGATGGTGTCGTCGGCGGGTTCCTCCTCTGCGGCGGCAACAAACCTGGCCACACGCCAGAACATCTCGTCCGGTTTTTCGATAACCGCGCCATCTTCGTTTTTTATCAGATACCTCTCTTTTAGAACCCTTGCAGCGTTTTCCGAAAGGGGCAGATCTATTCCGCGCGGTCTCTCCGGCTCGTTCATGTCCTTGTCTCCTTTGGATTACATTCTCCCGAATATACTTGATACGGGGTTAATCTTTAAATGAGGCTCTATATATAGGGTATCATAACGTTGGAAATATTACACCCCGTTCAAAGGACCCGAAGGTCAAGAGTATCAGAGAGGATTTCCAGGGCCCTTATCCCCCCTATCGAGTTTCCCCTCCCATCGAGCGCCGGGCCTACGGCAGCGACGCCACCTCTTCCATGTATGGCCCCGGAAATTCCCCCGCCGACGCCGCTCTTCGCCGGAAAGCCGACCCTCACGGCAAAGTCTCCGGACCCGTCGTAAAGGCCGCATGTGGCCATCAGGGAGCGAAGAATCTCCGATGTCCTCTTGCTGAAAACCTGCTCCTTCGAGACGGGGTTGACCCCTTCGTTGGCCAGGGTGGCGCCCATTACTGCCAGGTCCTCGACGGTGGTCTCAATGGCGCACTGGCGAAAATAGGATTCCAGAATGTTTTCGACATCTCCCTGCATGGAACCGACGCTTTTCAGGAAAAAACCGAGGGACCTGTTCCTGTCGCTGGTATCTCTTTCGGAGACGGCGACACCTTCGTTCACACCAAGGCGGGGGTTGGCCGTCAAAAGGCGCATGGTCCGCAGGACCGCCTCCAGCCTTTCATTGCTGTCGCCAAAGGGCAGGAGTGAGAGCACCAGGATCGCGCCGGAGTTTATCATCGGGTTCAGGGGCCTGTGAGGCGCGCGCATTTCCAGGCGCATGATGGAGTTGAAGGGATCCGCGCTGGGTTCTACCCCGACCCGGGAGAACAGGGCCTTTTCTCCAAGGAGCGAGATGGCGAGGCCCAGAGAAGCCACCTTTGAGATCGACTGAATTGTGATTTTGGTTTCCTTGTCGCCTGAAGCGACAGTTGTTCCGTCGATGCCGCAAAATGCCGCGGCGAGAGCGCCAGGATCCGCCTTTCCCAGTTCGGGTATATACGTCGCAACGGCGCCGTCTTTCAGGACACTCCGGCCGGATTCAACGGCCCGGCTTATGATATCCTTCAAATCATTCCCTCCTTTGCGGGATTCTTCCGGTGCAATGTGAATTATACTTTGAAAAAACATGCCTGTTTCGAGTAGAATCACTTGTATGCGCAAAACAAAAAGCGATTTCCCCGAAAATGATCAGCAGGACAAGAAAATGTTCTTTCGCTCGATTTTTCTTTCCGATCTTCACCTGGGGGCTCGATGGAGCCGCCCGGAGCCACTTCGCGAATTTCTGGGCAGGGTCCAGTGCGATTTCCTGTATCTGGTAGGAGACGTGATCGATGGATGGAAGATCTCCAGCCTCTCCAGCCTCAGTGAATCTCACAGGGAGATACTTCGCCGTTTCGGGACCATTGCCAACAGGGCAAGGGTCACCTACATACCAGGCAACCACGATGATTTTCTGGATCGCTTCCTTGGGGGGAGTATCGGAAAGATCCTCTTCCGTGACAGGGTCTTTCACAGGACCGCCGATGGAAGAAAGTTCCTCGTATCCCACGGAGACGAGTTTGACCGTTCTCTGAGAATATCACCCTCGCTCAATTCGTTGGCAGAGAGGTCCTATGATCTGGCCCTGTGGCTGAACGCGGGAGTCAACGCAATGCTCCCCCTCGTGGGAATGCGGAAACGCCACATGGCGGCGTTCCTGAAAAGAAAATTCAAGGGTGTTGCTGGTTTTTTCAGCGGATTCGAGAGAAGGATCACCGAAGAGGCCAGAAAGGCAGGCATGGACGGAGTTATATGCGGACACCTTCATAACCCCTTCATCAGGAACGTCAGGGACGTTCTCTTCTGCAATTGCGGTGACTGGGTGGAGAACTGCTCGGCCATTGTGGAGCATATCGACGGAAGACTCGAGATGCTAAGGCTCGACGGAGCCGGCCAACTGAATCAGGCCAGTTGACACCCATCAACCCGTCAGTCAGGACTGAAGGATTCGAGCATCCTTCTGAAAACCGCCGTATCGGTTTCTTCTTCCGGTGGTTCGGGCCTGGGAGGGTCATCGGTGAATCCCGTCAGATCCTTTTTCATCATCCGGAAAGTCAGCCTGATGCATTTACCATTCCTGAAGGCGGCGTATTCCTCGAGGAAAAAACGCTTCCCTCCCATGTCGGCTTCCCATTTTATTCCCCGGTTCACGAGATATTGAACTCCGTTGACCTTTATGCTCTCTGCTTCTTCGAAGCCATCGAAACATTCCTGGCTGGAGTCACATCGGGATATCATGATCGTCGCGCTGCGCTCGTCCAGCATGGTTCCCGGGGTACGCGGCAGGTCTATTCTGGTTGAAAGGTCTGAGTAGGACAGGGAGGAACCCTGGGGGGCGTCTATCCTGAAACCCTCCCCCTTTATCGTCTCCCATGGATGTTGAAACTTTTCTCCCGCCGAAAGGGTTTCAAATACCGTTTCCTGACTGTTTCTTCCCGGTATGAGGCGGAGGATCCCCATCGGGTCTCCCGGGGCCGGATATGGGAAGAAAAGGTCCTCCGGGGCAGAGCCCGATAGAGGGCCTAGATCAGTAAAACCGGTTTCATCAAGTTGAATGATGTTTTTGGAGAAGGTGAAACCGGAGCCCACCATTGTCGCAAGGAGATATGTCGTTTCTTCCAGTTCCAGGGGGAGAAGATCTCCGACCACGAAAGGGGGAGTTTCGTCGTGTGGTCCATCCTTCTTCATTTTCCCGCCGACGATGGAGAATTCAGGGCCCGCTGTCAGCCTTTCCTTTTCAAGGATAAGGGTCAGATAGCGGCTTGGGCTGACATCGGATTGGCTCCTCCAGACCAGGATCGACCGGTTTCCGTCGTTCAGGACGTTGCCTGCGCAAACAACAGAATCGGTGGGAGCGAAACCGGGGTCGATCAGCCCCAGAGAACCCTCGTCTGTCCAGAGGAACTTGCACCCCGATTCGTCAAAGTCCCAGACTCCCACCCAGAGAGGCAATGGCCCGTCGGCGGGTCTCTCATCCGGTTTATGGTAGGCAAGGACAAGTTTTTGCGATGGATCTCCTTCACCCTTTACAGAAACGGCGGAGATGGGTTTTTTGGGGAAGAGGACATAAACGACGGGTGATATCTTTTGGTCAAGATCCAGTCTGACAAGAAAGCCCTCTGTAAAAAAAAGGATCTCGTCAAGGCCGTCACCGTCGATATCCGCGGCCAGCCATGGAGTGCTTTCGAAGAGGGCCCCATCCACCTCAAAAGATTTTTTGATCTCCCACCCGGAATCTCCTAGGTCGAAGAGCCTGAATTCGGGGCTTGAATCTTTGTCCCAGATGAGGAGGGATGATCTCTCCCGGTCGAGAAAATTGCCCGGCAAGATTCTTTTTCCCGAAATATCAGTCTCAAGGATCCCCCCGGATGTAACGTTCCAGGACCATTTTTCAGCAGCGGCAGCGGGAGATGCCAATGAAAGGAATATGACAGTGAGAAAGGAAATAGCGATCCCGGAGAAAAAGGAAAACTTTTTCATCGAATCACCTCTTTCTTGAAATGATTATACCCCACCCTGCCACAAAGAAAACCCTTTACCGTTGACCGCTTACGCCTTTGGTTTTGTTGTCATCGCTGAGGAGCGAAGCGATCGAAGCGGAATCCGCCAGCAGGCGGACGTTCCGTGCCCTTTGCCTACCGGCGGGAATCTGGATTGGTTTTTTGTTTTTCCTGCCTCCTGTATCCAGTCTCCTGATTCCTTGCCTTTTCGATTCACGACTCACGACTCGCGATTCACGAAAACCAGATCCTTCGCTGCGCTCAGAATGACAATCACTTTGCCTCTGCCTTTTCGTCTCACGTCTCACGTCTCACGCCCTTGCCCTTCCGGCCCTTGCTCCTCACAAAGAAAGGTTTTCTCTGTGTGGCTTTACCCTCTGTGTCCCCTGTGGTGAGAAGGGCCGGTCCTTGGCCTTGCCGCCTCCCGCTTTTGCCCATGCCTTCCTGTCGCCAGACGCCAGTCTCCTGCCTCCCTGGTCTTCCGCTTCACGTCTCACGTCTCACGCCCTTGCCCTTCCGGCCCTTGCTCCTCACAAAGAAAGGTTTTCTCTGTGTGGCTTTACCCTCTGTGTCCCCTGTGGTGAGAAGGGCCGGGGGATCGTTTTATGAGAGTGCGTAGTGAAGTCTTTTCCAAAGGCAACTCGCCTGAAATCGTTCGTTTCTCCGCCTGCTACGGGGCGACCGCACAGTGCCGGTAAAAACCAACCGCTACTGCTTTTCCTGCCCCTCCGCGACGGCTGCGAAACTCACCGGCTCCTGAGCCTTCGGTAAAGCCTTCACTCCGTCCCTTGGCCTTGCCGCCTCCCGCTTTTGCCCATGCCTTCCTGTCGCCAGACGCCAGTCTCCTGCCTCCCTGGTCTTCCGCTTCACGTCTCACGTCTCACGTCT
>Ga0334890_1002569_pt1 | contig 20566 bp, 7 predicted proteins | sample GraSluR1_MG_3_FD_207220 | JGI IMG/M metagenome (GOLD analysis project Ga0334890, IMG submission 207220) | Sludge microbial communities from methane-producing bioreactor in Wageningen University, Netherlands - Granular Sludge_31_08-R1 | ecosystem: Engineered > Bioreactor > Anaerobic > Unclassified... | reverse complement strand
ATCCACCAGGAACGCCCCCTCCGCCGGCCCGGTTCCCTCAAACAGGTGGATACCGAATTTGGCCTGCGCCGCCCTCTCCGGAGCCTTGGCCCGCCGTATGATCACCTTGCGCCAGCCGACACGCGACAGGCTCGGTCCCCACTCCTCGCTCGAAACGCGCGCCACCTCGCGGCCCGCTTCGTTCAGCCATTCGATCACAAGATGCCCGACGACATTGCCGCGCAACGGCTGGCCGGAGTCGTTTCTCACGTACGCCTCAAAATCATATCTCCGTCCGGGAATCACATGGATAACCTGGAGCAGCCCCTGCCCGCTTTTCGGCGCGCGATGCACCTTCATCATCGCGCATTGTGAATCGTTACGGCCGTTGCCCTCAATCAATCCTCCGCGCTGCCGCTGAGTGGAATAGTGTTCCCATGCCGTCGGCAATTGTCCGGCGCCTTCCCGGGGATCTTCAAAGTCGCCGTTATGGAGCATGTTTCCGGCGGCCACCATCACGCCGGCCACGATGAAACAACCTGATGCAACCACTGCCCCCAAGGCTCTCATGATGCTTCCGCCCCCTGCACTGACGGAACAACCGCTACTCTACTTCCACGCGATAAAATGCGGCGCTGCCGGGCAACGACTCGGCATGCTGGTTCACCGGCGGCGTCGCGGGGATGCGCGCGCGAATCCTTTGAAACGGTGTTGCGGAGAAGAGATTCGTACCGCGCCAGACGCTGTAGGTCCTTCCTTCGACACTGTTCCATTCCAGTATCACATCCGTGCCGGATCCGGCCGTTCTTTCGCCCATGAAGAAAAATCCGGAATCCGGATCGAGCGGGCTTGAACCGGCATAAAGTTCCTGCGCGTCCGATACCCCATCGCCGTCCGAATCGGAATCCAAGTCCGTTCGCATTTGTGAAACATGACCGGTCACAACCCCGGAGGGCGTACTCAACAAGAACTCCCAGCGCGGCATGAAAGGCGAGGAATCCAGCTCCGGATCGTAAACAAGGCGCGCGACCTCAACGATCGTCCGGTTGGTTGAACTGATCAAGATCGCGTCGTCACACTTCAACGCGCCTTCTCCGGTAACACCCCCGCACCAGAGCGTGCAACGAACGGTCCTCGTGCCGGCGGGCGCGGTGCCATCCACGCGGAACAGGCGATAAACTTCGTCCACGCTCCCGGAGACCTCTGCGGTCACTTCTCCGAGCGGACTGCCCACGACATCAAGCCACTCCAGCTTTAATTCGATCGCCGATGCATTGAACCCCGCATCCCTCTGCAGCCATAACGCAAAGGTGTAAGGCTCTCCCGCCTGGCCTGCCGTGTAGTCCTGGTAGAAATAGCCGTGATCCGCAACCCACGACGCCACGGACATGGACCACGATCCGGAGCGCGCGCCCCACGGGTATGACGTCGCGGCCATCCCGCAAGCCCAATACAACGGCACAAACTCAAAGCCTGGATTCAGCAACAGGTTTTCCGCCGGGATGCCCAGGCCGAGATCCTTGAACGCCAGCCATTTCGCTCCGTCATGGAAGACCGCCGGGTACATCGTGGATTCACTCACCCATGTCGCGCGTTGCAGAGCCCCGTGGGTCGAAAGTTTCAGGACATACAAGGTGCTGGCCGGACCCCGCACCCCTCCTGCCGCGAGGATGTACTCGCTGTCTCCCGCTCCCGCGTTCACCAGGTAATAATTCGTGTGTCCCACCTGATCGAACACCGACATGAACCCGTCATCGTCGCGCAAGGCGCCGGGCAAAATATTGAACAGGGCCGGTCCTGAATATTCCTCCCACTGCTTGTCGTTTGAGCCCGCATCCTTCTCTTCAAAAACGTTGCCATCGAGCAACGCAGACAGCTGACCGGCCAGAAGGGGATCGGCCGCCGCCTCCGCATACAGAATGGTCGTGGCCGCCATCGCCTCTTCCGCCTGCGCGAGCGCTTCGGCCTCTCTCGGCGGCTCGGCAACCAACCATCGCTTTCCATCGGCTTCCGACGGGGCGTACACCGAATTCATTTCCGACGCGGTGACATAGACATCGTAGCCCAGCCCCGCATGGCGAGGATCATTGAGCCACACGCCGTAGATCGTAAAGACGTTGCCCGTCGTCACGCCGTATCCGCCGTCATACGGGGCCTTGTCCGTCTCGAAACCGCGGATCACCTTGTACGACCAGTTCGTGCCGCACAGAATATAGACGGGTGTCTTCTGCCCGCCGGGCGGCAGGTAATCCATCCAATACACTGTTTCCTTCAACGCTTCATCCAGGGTCCAACGATAACGCGCGGAGAAGTAATATTGCGGCGGCGCATTGTAGTACATCCACGAAGCACAGCTCTGCGGTGTGATTTCTCCGTTGTGCTGCGCCGACTTTGTGTTGGCCGCATAGATCTGATCCTGCGACTGGGTGAATGAGGGACCGTTGAGATAACGCGCGATCATCCACGCCGACGCCACACCCGTGTAATTGGTTTGCTCCGCAACCGCGCGGGGAAATCCGTCCACGCCATTGGTATAAGCAAGGCGCAACACGTAACTGGTGACGTGGCCGGGATAGGAATTGGGGTCATTTGGATCCGAGCCGGCAAGATATTCTTCCATGTTTGAATAATTGTCCCGGTCCGGATCGTCTTCCGGCTCCATGCACGTTTCACAGCCTCCATGCTGCAATTCCCAGGAATCCGGCAAACCGTCGTTATCCATATCGTAATCGTCGTCCATCGAATACACGCCGGCCTGCTCGATTTCCGTCAGCGCAGCACCATCGGCCCGCCGGACAACCAGCCGGACCTGTCCGCGCGCCGCATAATTTCTGAAGATGTACCAATCGCCGTCGGAAGGAATCGCGAAACGAGTGTGATCAATCAGTCGTCCCGCAGGCATCGAATACACGTTCGTAAGAGTGGTTGACCCATGGGCGGGAATATCCACGCTCAACCAGTTTGCCTCGAAATCGCCGCAAAGCCGATCCCCCTTGCGCGTGCGCTTACTCCAGCGGGCCGCCACGTGGGGCGATTCATCCCACCACCATGTATCTTCGCCATACTCCTGGAGCAACTGAATCCGCACATTGTCGAGAGCAGAGGCGGAGTCGTTCGAGATTGTAATTATCTGGATCACATCCTGTCCCGGGTTGTAGTGCGGCAACCCCTCTTTGTCCTTCATCGGCGCGAATGGAAACTGCACATGCACCGAGACCGGTTGCGGCGTGGACCGAACGGCCTGGATACTGAATTCGCGTTGTGATGGAGAAACGAACCCGAGCGAAAGGATTCGCGACAGATCCACATCCGGAAAACTTGTCCACGGGATCGAAACCTGCTGCGCAAGCGAGATCACGCGTTCTACGAAGTTTGTCACGGGCAGCGAATTGGTCACCCCGTTGCCGTCCGCCACCCAAACCTGCAGGTTCGAGCCGTCGCGATTCATCGCCACCTGGAACGCGAGCACGTCGTGATCCGAAACATCCACCGGCTCGTCGCCTTCCCAGTAACCGCCGCGAATCCGGTTGGTAACGACCAACCCGGTATTCGTGCTCGTAACTTTTATGTCGTCGAAGAAGACATCCACATGGGCGCAGTCATGGCCTCCCACCCACAGCAGAAGCTGATCGGTTCCATCCACCGGCGCCACACGCTCGAAGTCCACATTCAGCCAGACCCCTGTGGCATACGAGCCGTCGAATTCCTGCCCATGCGCAGTCCGTCCGACCTCATTGGTGCTCTCCATCTTGATGCCGCAACGAAGCCAGTTGGTCCCGCCTTCGACCAGCTTGGCAATGAACAGGCGTCCCTGGACCCGGAGCGTTTCGCCTGAAACACAGGTGATTTGCTGCTGCAGATTGTTCCAGCTCCAGACATTGGTCTCGCCCTGAACGGCCCAGGCCCCCCGCATCCGGGCCGAATAATCGCCCTCCCATGCGCGAAGGGTCGTGGCGTAAATATCCAGGTGATCCGCGCCGGAGGCCCAACCCATCACGTCACCGGTCTCAAAGCCCATGTTCTCGCCAAGATGCCCATATTGATTGGTCACCACGGTGACATTGGTCGCGCCGTTGTTCGGAAAACCGAACACCGGGCCGACCTGCAATCGGCTGTCGGAAACATCAAAGCCGTACTTACCGCCGTCGCGGCGCTGAACTTCGGCCTTGATGTAATAAGAGCCCGGCGGCACGGCGGACACGTCCCAATCGTAAGCCACCTTGTGCGAATGAACGGGCACAAGAAGCAATTGCCCGTCATTGATCAACTTCCAGTCATTCGAACGGCCGTTCCCGTAATACAGGTTGGCATGGAGCGGCTCATCTTCGCCGTCGGTCGCTTGAAACTCGATCTGGTAAATCTGGTTACTCCAGTTGTTTCCCCCGTCGGGGGTATTGGGCGCCAGGATCGTCACGCCCGGCGCGAAGACGCCACGATAGCGATACCGGGCATGCACACGCTCGCCTTTCGCCAGGTTCTCATTCACCGGGCATGCGACCACGATGTTGTCGTTGATTTCAGAAATGGTGTTCTGCTCGAAGATGTCGAGCGAGAGGTCGCGGCCTCCGTCATTCAGCATCGTAATCTCAAACGTGCTGACCTTGCGGTAGGGCGCCTCCGTGCTGAATCCGTAGGACTGGTCTCCCCGGTCCTGCTGCATGATGTACATCACGTCGTTGCTGCGAAAACTGCTCAAACGCCGGTGATAAATATTCGTCGGCGGATTCATCGAATAATGCGTGATCCATTCACCGTCCGACTTGTTGAGCATGATCACATCGTGATCGTGCCCCTCGAAGCCTTCGTTGATCCCCATTCCGCCGCGCCAGAACATGTTCACCTGCGCGAAAACGTTCAGGGGACCATGCTCCTCGAGTACCACCGCGCGATTTGCGTAGATATCGTTCTCCACTTCGAAATAAGCGCCCTCGTCGGCCACCTGGTCCGGAGCGAAATGACCGTCGAAGCCGAGTACCCCGGTGAACCACTGGTTCGTCTTCGAGCGAACCGGCATGACGATCTTCACATAGCTGTCGTCCGGTGCGCCCCGGTTGGTCGGCGTCGTCCGCGACACCAGGCTCGCATAGGCCTCGGGGATGAGTGGCGCATCTTCCTTGTACTGGTGGATGCCGAAGATGTCCGCGGATACCGGCCGGAAGCTGCCGCCCATCACGCCGTCATAATCCGTCATGCGGAAATAGCCATTGCCGCGAATTTCGATGATGCCGGGAAACTTGGGCTCGCCGAACTCGTTGGTTCCGTACATGTGCCCGATCTTATATCCCACGAAGTACGACGCCGGCCCCGGAATGAAGTCCGTGTAGTCATCCTCGAAAATGGACCGCACGCCGGATGCGGCATTGGGCCACGTGAAGAGATATTCTTCGTAGGAACGGCGGCTCCATCGTCCATCGCGCCGCACGAACAGATCAATCGGCTCGATCGTCGCGCTGCCGCGCGGCACCTGCTGGATGAACCAATTGTCGCGATCCAGCAACCCATATTCCCACCCCGCGCGCAAGAAGACCTCGTTATGATCCTGGTATGTGCAATTCGGATAATCCACCATGCCGCGACTTTCCCCGTCCGTCGCCCATCCCATATGGATTTCCTGCGAGAGGAACGTAAGGTTCGTGTGTCCCGGCTCATTGCAGTTCACTGCGAGCTTCAGCGCTTTGACGTTGGAGGCGGCTCCGTTGGTCGCGACGGTGTGCAGGACGAAATACTTGTCGTACTCACGGTTGTATTCGCCGAGGTTTTCGTCGAATACGATATGCAGCGAGGTCGGCCACTGCCCGTCGTAATGCGTGACCAATCGCCTTGGCAACTGGCTCAGTGGCGAACCGACCACGTAAGTGTGGTGCGAACCGAAGGGCCCCTCGCCGAACTCCGCGCTGCTGTTGTCCCTGTCGCCCAGCACGAAGTATGGCTCGTTCGTATCAATCTCCACTGGCGCGCCGCGTAACGTGTGCCAGAGACGCGCGCAATAGATATACTGATCCAACTCCATCCATCCCGGCCCTTCGCCTCCCAACTCGTAAACCATGATGCTGTTGGTAATCGTGATCACCACATCGTTCGAGAATGCGCGAAAACGCCAGCTCGCCGCCATGAGTTCAATGCTTGAAGGGTAAATGATCGGATTGGTCGAGCCGCCCGGATAACCATAGGCGTTCAGTCCCGGGTAGACGACGGGCGGGATGTCGTTTTCGTCCGGCGCGGCAGTAAGGGACGCTGCTTCATCGCGCACGCGGTTGTACAACGATTCCACCGGCTGCGCATTGGCCGATACGCCGTCCAGCATTACCGCATCGTAGTAGATGTCCACTTCACTGCTTTTGTCATCGCCTCCGGAGTAGCCCGTGTACGTCAGTGTCAGCTTTGCATCTGTAACGAGCCCCGTCGGGGAGTGATCACTGGAAATCTCGATGGCATCAAAGTAAATATCGGCAAGCGCCGAGCCCGACTGGACATCGCCGCAAACCATGGCGCGTAATTCGTACGTTGCCGAATTGGTGATGACGGCCATGAGCTTCATATCCAGCCACTGACCTTCAGGTGAAGTATTGTTGTAGGAATGCTCGAACGCGGAATGAACGATGCCGGGGCCGGAGGGTGATTCCAGTTTCAGTCCTGCCACCACCCATCCCTTACTGCATTCCAGGTCGGCGATATACAGTTTACCTTTCGCACGAACCACGTCTCCCGATTTGAAGAAATAGCTCTGCGCAGCCTGATTCCAACTCCATCCGCTCCAGTTTCCGCTCATGCGAAGCGATCTTGTGCCGGCATAAGCCCGGGCGCTGGTCACCGTCGCGTTCAGATGGTCCGTACCAACAAACCAGCCCGTGGTATTGCCCGGCTCAAAACTGCCATTCTCGGCGTTCACGGGCTTCTTCTGCGCCCGCACGTCGTCGAAATACACTTCCGCGCTGGCCTGTCCGTTGCCGACATCACCGCACACCATGCAACGGAAGACGTAGAATCCGTCGTTAGTTACCGTGGTGGTGAATTCAAGCGTGGTCCAGCCAACGGTGCTGGTCGAAGCTTGATAAACGGATTCAATAAAGAAACCGGTCGCTTCATTTTCCAGCTTGATGCCCGCCACCGCCCAGCCGTCCGTCTTGGTGAACTCCTTCACATACACGCGCGCCTGGGCCCGCACGGTTTCGCCGCTCGTGAGCATCAGACCTTGTGAAGCATGGTTAAAGCTCCAGTTCGTCCAAACACCTGAGAATTTCGCCGCGTACTCACCCTCATCCACCGTCTCGTGCGAAAGCGCGATGTCGAGATCGTCCGCCCCCACCATCCAGTCTCTCAACGAGCCGGCTTCGAATCCGCCGTTCATGACGCCTGCGATGCCGCCGTAGATATTGAAGAACACCCAGCCCGGCTCCGGGTTTGTCCACACCTGCGAGGTGGACTCAAGCGGCCCTTCAAATTTCGCCTCCAGGCGGCCGGCCGCTTCAGCGCTCTCTGCGAGATGCGTCTTCCACCAGACGAAACCGACCGCATTCACAACATCGCCGCCGTGCATGCTGAACGATTGGGATATCGAATTCGTGATCCAGCGGGCCGAGGAATAGGAACCCTGCATGCGGGCGGCATAGTTTCGATTGAACGTCTCATTGGTTGCCACCGAAAGGGCTATTCCGTCGCTACCTGCCACCCATCCGGAGAAATCACCCGTTTCGAAATCCGGGTTCTGAAGGGTTACAGCAGACGCATGAATAGAAGCAGATAGAAGCGATATCAGCAGCACGAGCACTAATCCACTGTTAGAGAGCGCTCTCATAAATAAACAACAACCCCCAGTAGCAACGAAACCGGTTTTGTTGCTAAAACCTATATCTTATTACTAAAACGATTGTCAACAAACAAAGTAAGAATAACCGGTTTATTGCTAAACCGCTTAAGGTTATGGCTTTGCTCTCCATTCGCCTCCGTGTAGTATGGAGGCCTGCACAGATGGGCAGTCGAGGACATCAAAGGACTCCTATGCAGAATAGAGCTACACTAAAAGACGTCTGCCGTGAAGCCGGAGTTTCAAAGGCCACGATTTCTCATGTGCTGAACAACAAGCCCGGCGTGAGCATGGAAACGCGTAAGCGCATCCTCGAGCTTATTCAAAGAATGGGGTACAAGCCCAAGCCGGCCGCACGCCACCTCTCGCTCGCGCGCACGGAAACCCTCGCCTGCGTTTTCGAAGATCTCACGCCCGGCTGGCTCTTGAGCATCTATCGCGGCATCCTCAGCAAAGCGTCGGAGATGAAGTACCATGTCGTCACCGCTCTCTCTGTATGGGAGGGCGATCAGTTCGAACTGCCCACCAACGTTCTCGGCACTGCCAGCGTGGACGGACTGCTCTGGCTCGATCCGCGAACGACGCCGGACATCATCCGCCGATTCAAACAAGAACAGCATATGCCGTTCATCGTGCTGCAGGGACACCTCGACGATCCCGACATCACCACGATCTCCATCGAAGACGCGCGTGGTGCATATCTCGCCGTGAAACACCTGCTCGACACCGGCCGCCGTAAACTGATGCTGATCACCGGCCAGGAAGACAACTACGACTCGCAGCAAAAACTCCTCGGCTCACGCCAGGCGCTCGCGGAGGCCGGACTCTCCATCGCGCCCGAGTACATCCTGAACGGCCACCACGTGGACGACTATGCCATTCGCGCCGTGGACACCTTCATGAAAACCGGCCATCCGTTGCCCGACGCGATCTTCGCGTTCAACGACAACATGGCGCTGGCGGTCATGCGGTGGCTGATGGATCGCGGCATCCGCGTGCCGGAAGACGTAGCCATCGTCGGATTCGATGGAATTGACGATGCCCGGCGCAGCGGACTTACCACCGTCGAGACCCCGATGCGCGAGATGGGCATGCTCGCCGTCCAAACGCTCATCGAACTCATCCACACACCTGCCGCCGAACGCAAGGCCCAGCACATCATGATGGGCGGTACGCTGGCGGTGCGGAGAACGACGGCGGGATGACGGAAAATATCGAATTTTGAACGCTCAAGATTGAATGTTCGAAGTTTTCCCCGCTCTCCCTACTCCTTTACAAATGAAACCTCATCCACGAGGAAAGATCCTTTGCCTCCGCGATCACCTTCGTGCAGATGAATTCCGATCACGGCCGCAACAGCGCCCTTCGGCGCCTGCGCCCTGTTGATCTGCGCCAGTTCCCATCGCATTCGTGACATGGTTGGCTTCAGAGCCTCACCCCACGTCCGCGCAACTTCCCGCCCCTCGTCATCCTTCCACTCGATGGCCAATTGTCCATATGCCGAACCTTGCAGGGGATTCGAACGATCGTTCATCACCCATGCCGAAAGCGTATAGCGTCCATCCTCCTCAACATTTACAACCTGGATGATGCCTTGAAAATGTCTGGGGATCCCTGCGCAGGAAATTTTTATGCATTGCGTGCCATCTCTCCCCGCTGTCGGCGCAATCCCGATGTCCGCCCGCTTCGCGGAATACACCATCCAATCGTCCGGTACCGCACCCCCGCGTCCGTCCGGTTGCTCAAATCCGGGGTTCAACAGCGCATTTTCACTTCGCGCCACCGAAGACAAGCCCACTGCCAATCCGATTCCAACGACCAGCACCCGACTACGACAACTCGCTTTCATCCCCCGCCCCTCTCTGAGCGATGCTCAACAACCCCATTCTTCACATCATGGCGTGCCCGCCTTGACTCGATAGTAACGTATGCCATCCTGCGGTTTTCCGCCGCTCGTTCCCGCCGAAAAATCATCAACAAAGGTATACTTGGCGGAAACAACATTCGTCTCTACCCAGGTTCCGACTCCATTACTGGTGTCGTTGAATGTTCGCCATGTCGTCGTCGGCCCCAACATGCCATCGGTAATCCACAACGTATATTTCCGGCCCGGCTCCGTTTTAACGGTAACAAGATAAGCATCTCCTTCTGCCGGCTTGGGCGACGCAGCCGTCGTCATCAACGCCGATTCACTGTTTGTCGGACTTGTGCTGGCCTGATACTCAAACCAGTTCGGCGCTCCGTCGCCGTCCGGATCGTCATCCGCGCCATATTCCAATGCCTGAAAATTCATCCATTCCCAGACATCCGGCAACCCGTCCCCATCCCAATCCGTCGGCACGATAATCCATGTGCTGCCCGACGCGGTACTGTTGGTTGTCCCCTGGCCGTCATCACAGGTAAATGCGGCCATGTTGCTGGTCCCCGCATCCGCCACGGTTGTGGTCACCGTCAGGTAACGCCCATTAAAGCCCGAGGATGGCGGGATCGTCACGGCGGAGATCGTAATGTCGTCGCCATCCGGATCGAAGGCGAGAATGCGGATATCGGTTATGGACTCAATGGGCACATCGTATTGCGGCTCCATGAAGAACTGCGGGGCGCGGTTTTGTTGCCGCTTGGTGTACAACTCGAATTCATCCAGGTCCAGACCCCACGTTTCTTCGCTGCACCGGAAGGCAAACGTGTGCGATCCCGCCGTCAGATTGCCGATGTAAATCTCCTGCGAGTTGGTGAAAGAGTCCCACGAATGCGTGCTCAGCGTGGGAAAACGCGCCTTCAATGTTTCATCCATGTAGATCTTCAGCATCGTCGGGCCGACATCGTCCGAGTAGCGAACCCGCATGTAGACCTGCGTCGCGGGCGCGCTCAGTGTCACCTGGTAATAGGCCGTCGAATTGGTCTGCTCCATGTGAATGCTCTGGCCGCCGACGGCGCCCGAGCGAACCGCGTCCACGATGTTGCTGGCGCTGTCATAGTCCTCGCCCTGCCGCACCAGGATGGATTCGCGCACCCAGTACTTCTTCGGATGCGACACCAGCTTGAACTCGTCCATGTCCATTCCGAACGTTCCCGGACCAACGACAATCCGGATCGTGTGCCAGCCGGGCAGAAGATCGCCGAGCGGGATGTTCGGCAGCATGTCGAAGTCGTTCCACCCGCCGGTATTCATTCCATAGGCCTGACCAATCAGCTCATCGTCAATGTAGACCTGCACAAGATTGCCCGGGTAATCGCCATTGTTTCCGCCGTCGTCGTCGGCGTATCGGATGATCATGTGCGTGTCCGGGCGGCCGCGATCGAGATACACATGGAACGTCGCCTCGCCTCCGTCCAGTCCGAAGCTGATCGCCTCATTGCCACGCCCACCCGTGCGAATCACTTTCGTGTACCCGATTCCCTCATCCAGTGTTTCCGCCTGCCGGACCAGGAACGCCTTGATCGGGTCCGTGATCTCAAACGCAAACTCAGGGCAATAGGTGTTGTGATATGTCGTGACTTCCTTGAAGAATTTCCACCATGTCCCGTGCAGTTCGTTCCAGTGCCGCTGAATCGGAAAGACCCCATCCGCGGTTTCGACGCGGTCAATATCCGCTTTCCCGTCGAACACCCACATGGAGCGGAATCGCGTGAAGGAATTGGTCGTCGTGTCGTAACGGATGTCTGTCACGTCCACCACGTTCTGCTCGCGGTCCACCCAGAGGTCCATGCGACACGAGCCACCGTTCTTGTAGACGATATCCATCGAGAGATCCTTCGGATTCACCGTCACGGTATCAATCGCGGCGAACGGGCGGTCGCTCTCCACCGTCGGTCCGACGATCACCGATGCACCGAACGGCGTCCAATCCACGCCCTTCGGCGGGTGCGGAAGCAGCCTCACGTTGCCGTCCTCATACATGACAAACACCTGCGAGTATTCCATCGTGTTCGTGTCGGGCACGCGCTTCACGATGCGGAAGTAGTGAACGTCCGTCGCGGAACCCTGCGGCGTGATTACCGTCATGGCCGCGGGCGCGCGCCACCAGAAGTCAATATGGATGGCTTCGACGATGACATTCCCGTCCTCATACAGCGTGGCGAAGCTCGGTCCGACATGCCACCACGGAACATCAATAAGTTCCTTTGGCGCCATTTCACCCGCCTCGTCGCGCTTGGTGAGCTGAAGCGCATCATAATCGGCGTGCGCGCCTGGTGTCGTTTCGCCGCCCTGCTCCGACGGAACCACTTCCAAGCGGATCGTGCTCATGTCCGTTTCCTCGGACCAGAAGAAATCGGGCGTCTGCCAATGCCGCACCAGATTCTGCGCGTTGAAGACATGGTTACTGGTCGGCTGCCACCGCCCATCTCTCCACTCCACCTGGTTGGTCAGCACCAGCCAATCGGTGCCGTTCCCTATGGAAACCCGCAAATCCAGCGTTCCAGTCACCTCACGCATCGCCACCATCAGCCGCGACCCGATCAGATGAACGAGGTTCACATCCTCCGGCTCGAATGCCGTGAACACGATGTACTGGTTGGACATCACGGATGTGTCTAACTCCGCCGGGAACTCGGACCATGGCTCGTCAATCCCGGCGGGCGGATGATCGAGCGTGTAATGCACGTCCCCTTCACCGTATCCGGATTGCTTGAACTCGGCGGAAGAGCCGTCCAGGTTCCCAATCTTCCAGATCGTGCGATCGGCGAAGTCGCAATCGTCGAAGTCGTGCCCGCGCTCGTTGATGGAGGACGGGTAGTACGCCGGATGCGTTACCGTCACGCGGAACGCGCTGGTGTTCGTGTGCCATAGCGGCACATTGATGTTATCCATCTCCGCACACAACGTGTCGTAGGAGCGCTCCTCGATCCAGCCCTGTTGGCTGCTCAAGCTCGGGACGTACACGCTGACGGCCAGCGTGTAGGCGCCCACGTTCGTCACGCCGTTCACAACCTCGTAGGAACGGACTCGATAGAACCACGTTCCGCCTTCGGTGGTCGGATGATGCGAGAACTGCATCAGCAGGTTGGTTGTGTAAAACGCGGTCGGATAACGGAAATCACCGTTGTCCGCTTCGAGGACCTGGTATCCTGTCACATTGGACGCGGCCAACCACGCGATCGTGAACTGTCCTTCCGCCGTGGGATAGCTGGCCGCCAGACCGGTTGGCGGCTCCGGCGCCTGCCACGGCGTGCCGCCCGCAAGATTGAGGTCGTCGAAGTATATCTCGCCGCCTTCGTCCGCCTGATTCGGAAACGGCAGGACGTGCACGACGGATACGTTGGTCGCGCCCTGTATCTCCGAGAAGTCCCACACGAGCTTCTCCCATTCGCCTTCGCCGGTGTAGGTTTGAACGCCGACATCCGCGTCGTCGAACTTCAGCAGGATAGGAATCCGGAACTCCGTCGGGCTCATGACCCATAGCTCAAGAAGATAGTTCCCATCCATGGCAAAGTCCGGATAGTTCCCGATGCGGCCAACAGGTGCGGTTTCTTCATCGTGGACGGGAAGGTATTGAATGCCTGAGTAATCCTTCAGCTTATTGGTCCAGACGAGCCTCAGGGAATGCTGACCGATATTCAGGCGGTTTCCGTTCGCGGGGCGTGTTACGGGTATAATTTCTTTTCCGTATATATCCGCCGCGTACCAACCGAAGGCATCGGACTCGAACGCATCGAGCGGCGCGCTGTTGACGGCGCGCTGGAGCTGGACATCGTCCATCCAGAACGTGCCGGAGTTGGTGCCGTCCCCCGGCGCCACCATGAAGATGATCTGTGAAACGGCGGTCAGATCAATGCTGTCCGCGCCGTACGTGCGGCTTAAATCGAACGCCAGGTTTTCCCAATCGGCTTCCGGCGTCCTTGTTTCCGGCATAATTCCCGCCCAACCGGATTCGAAGAATCCGCCCGCGTTGTCCTCCAAGCGGATCAGGAACTTCAGCGGACTGCCGTCATTGTAAACCCAGAAGCTCAGGTAATCGTGATTCCTGAAGTTGAACAGGCCCGCAGCGGACATGAAGCTGAAGACATTGACATCGTTGTTCTTGTCGTAATCCACCTTCAGCGCCACGACCCCGGAATGCACATGCTGGGTACTGCCGAAATCGAGCGTGTAGGCAAATGGCGGCACCGGATCGTTTGCCCACCAGAACGAAACCTGTTCCTGTTCGTTTATGCCCCCATCAAATGTCTCCAGGTTTTCATATGCGAGTTGCGCAGCAGGCTGGTACTCGACCGTCACCGGTATGATCGCGGCATAACTGCTCTTGTTGGTTCCGACCACGGAACGCGCCCGATAGTAGTACGTGCCGGCTTCTGCAATCGGATCTTTGGTCACGGCCACGCGCGTCCCGTTGGTTCGCAGGACGGTAACGGAGCCGAAATTCTGATCTGCAGATTCTTCCACCTCATACTCATCCGCCCCAACGTCATCCCATCTGAAGTGGTAATGCCCGTCGCCGTCCGGGTTCTTCGCCGTTGTCCGGAAACGGCCCGGCGCGATCGGAATCGGGGCCGCGCGGCCGCCAAAGAGGTTCATGTCGTCCAGATACATCACGCCGCCGTCATCGGCCATGTTGGGATACGGGATGACGAATACCTGGGCCACGTTCGTCGCGCCGGACACATTCGAGTAATCCCAGACCAAACGCTGCCATTCGCCGGTGCCGCGATATGAAAGGACGCCGACATCCGCGTCGTCGAACTTCAACAGGATGGGCATGTTGGTTTCAGTCGGGCTGCTCACCCACAATTCGAGCAGATGGTTGTCATACAACGTGAAATCCTGATAGTTGCCGATACGCCCGGCCGGCGCATTGTCGCCATCATGACCTGGTTCATAGGTGAAGTTGTCGTAGCCCTGAGCCTTGGCGTCCCATGTCACCTTCAGCGAAGACTGCCCGAGCCCGAACGGCAGCCCGTCGTTATGGAAGACCTCGTTGGTCAGGCTCAGGTTGGTGAAGGCGCCGCCGCCGGCCCATCCATACAAGTCCGACTCGAACGGCTCCAGCGGCGCGCTGTTCGGCGCGCGCCGCAGGACGATGTCGTCCACCCAGAACTCGCCGCTCGCGGTTTCGCTGCCGGGCTCGACCATGAACATGATCTGCCCGATCTGTGTCATATCAATCTCGCCGTTCGCGTGGCCGAAGAACGAGCGCGTCAGGTCAATGCAGATGTTTTCCCAGTCGGCATTGGTCGTTACCGTTCGGGGGAAGATGTCCGCCCAATCCGTTTCCCATGCCTTGTTGTAGTCGCCGAACTGCTCAAAGCGCACCTTGATGCGCAGCGGCGTGCCGGTGTTGTAGACCCAGAAGGAGAGGTAGTCGAACGAGTGAAGATTGAAGAGCCCGGAGGCCGACATGAAGCTATACGCGTTCGTGAAAACCTCTCCCAGTTCGTTGGTCCGAACCTCGTTTGCCTTGTCGTACACCACCTTCATCGCGTAGTCGCCGGAGAACACGTGTTCCTGATTCCGGAAGTCCTGCTGATAGACCCATGGATCGGCCGGGTCGCTGCCCCACCAGGCGCTGATCGCGCCGCCGAACTCGAAATCGGCGAGGACCTCCACTTGCTCGACCGGCGGCGGCACGACCTGCGCCTTGATTGAAGCCGTGAAGCTTCCATATCCCGCGGCTGTCGAGGAACGCACGCGATAGAAGAAGGTGCCCTTCTCAACAAGCGGATTCTTTGCAAACGCAAAGAAAGGCGTGTTCGTGAACAGGCTGACCGGACTCCCGAAGTTGGGATCCGTATCTTCCTGCAGTTCGTACATGACAGCGCCAGGCACAGCGCTCCACGTTACCTCATACATTCCATCGTCATCCGGCTCCGCTGCGGTAGATGCAAGATTGAGCGGCGCGTATGGCACTTCCGGAATGGAGCCGCCGACGAGATTCAAATCGTCCAGATACATCACACCGCCGTCGTCCGCCATGTTCGGATACGGAATAATGTAGAGCTTGGTGACGTTCTCGCGCCCCGGCACGGCGTCCATTTCCCATCGAACATTCTGCCACTCGCCCGCGCCGGTGTAGGTCTGCACCCCGACATCTGCCTCGTCGAACTTCAGCAGGATCGGGATGCTCGCGTCCGTCGGACTCTTGATGCGCATCTCGATCGTGTTGTTATCGTACAGCGCGAAGTTGGTGTAGTTGCCTATGCGGCCGGGCGGCGCGCTGTTCGTGTCGTGCGCCGGCTCGTAGGTGATATTCGAGAAGTTCTTCTCTTTCGGGCCCCACTCGATTATCAGCGAGCTTTGACCGAGCCCGAAAACACTGCCGTCGTTGAAGAATTCTTCGGTGGTGTTGGTGATCGAAAACGGGGCGCCGGATGCCCAGCCGTAGAAATCTGATTCGAACACATCCAGCGGCGCGCTGTTGACCGAGCGGTGCAGCGCGATGTCGTCCATCCAGAACTCGCCCGTCGCGGTCTCGCTGCCCGGCTCGATCATGAACATGATTTGGCCGACTTGTGTTAGATCAATGTCGCCGACCGAATGACCGTAGAACGCGCGGGTCAGATCAATCGTAATGTTTTCCCAATCGGCGGCGCCGGTTTCCATGCGGGGAAAGATCGCCGCCCAGTCTGTTTCCCATGCCTTTTCAAAGTTCCCGAGTTGCTCCAACCGAACCTTGATCCGCAGCGGCGAGCCGTTGTTGTAAACCCAGAACGAAAGGTAATCGAAGTTCAGGAAGTTGTAGTGGCCGCTCGCGGAGAAGAAGCTGTAGGCATTGGTTGCGCCGCTCGGTGTCTGCTCGTTTGCCTTGTTGTAGACCACGTGCATGGAATGCTGACCCGAAAGCACGTGCTCCGTGCTCTTGAAATTCTGCTGGTAAACCCATGGGTCGTCCGGGTCGCTGCCCCACCAGGCGAGCACCTGGCCGGGCGAGTCGAAATCGGCAATCACATCGCGCGCGCGCGCCGCTTCGGGGAACTGGTGAACGCGAACGCGAAGCGGGGCCGTGAAAGTGCCCGCGACGTTGCTCACCATGGAGGCCACGCGATAATAGTAGGTCCCACCGGAGGCCGCGGGATCCATGGAGATATTCATGGACGTTCCCGTCGTGGAGATGCGGGTGTAATTGGTGAAATTGACGCTTGTATCCCAGTCGAAAACGTAATTCGTGGCACCGGCGACCTTGGTCCACTGGATGGTGAACTGGCCGTCTTCATCCGGTGTTCCGGCGTTAGACCAGAAGCTCGTGGGAGCCAGAGGGAGCACCGTACCTGTGCCGCCGGATAATGCGATATTGTCTATGTACATCGTCCCGCCGTTGTCGGCCATATTCGGATAAGGAAAGAGCCATACCGTTTCGAGCTTGGAAGCGATGGCGGCCTGCGCCGAGAAGTTCCACGACAACTTCTGCCAAGTCCCTGCCCCCGTGTAGTTCACCGTGTTCACATCCGACGTACCGGCGCTGCCTGTGAATTTCAACAGGATGGGGAAGTTATTGTCCGTCGTACTTTTGACCCACACATCAAACGTGTTGTTTCCATACGTCGTAAAATTTGTGTAGCGACCGACCCGATGCAGCGGGGCGTTGGTGTCATGCTGGGGCGTGTACGTGAAGTTGTCATAGTTGGCGCTCTTGTTCGTCCACGTGATCCGGAGTGATTGTTGACCGAGATCCGTCGGACTGCCGCTGTTCTGGAAATGCTGAACCGAAAGCCCCATGTTCGTGAACACGCCGCCACCCGACCATCCGTAGAAGTCACTCTCAAAGGGTTCCAGAGGCGCACCGTTCGGCGCACGCGTGAGCGCGATATCATCCAGCCAGAAGCTTCCACGATTGGTGACATCGCCGGGCGAGACCATGAACATGATGTTACGGATCGCTTTCCAATTCACGCTCGTGGCGGAGAATCCACGCGTGAGATCCACGACGAGGTTTTCCCAGTCGGCGCCGGGCGTCTTCATCGCAGGCCAGATGTCCGCCCAATCGGTCTCCCACGGATTACCGGCATCGTCTTCCAGGCGGACCTTGACGTGAAGCGGAGTTCCCGTGTTGTACACCCAGAAAGAAAGGTAGTCGAAGTTACTGAAATTGAATTGTCCGCTTGCAGACAGAAAGCTGAATGGACTTTCCGAGTCGTTCCGCTTTTCGAAATCAATCTTCAGGGAGAACTCGCCAGAGTGAACGTGTTGAGTATTCGCAAAGCCGAGGGTATAGACAAAAGGAGGAACGGAATCAGCCCCCCACCATGCCGCGACGAGGGATGAACCATCGAAGTTTTCGATGATCTCCTCCGAGCCGTAAGCCGGACTGACAATCAGGACAACCGCGACGAAAGCGAGGACAACAGAGAGCGCTCTCATAATCGGACCCTTTCATACAACTTGCCGATCGGACTCAATAGTATCAGAGGTGTGTGCCGAATGCAGTGCTGAACGGTGAATACCTGAGAGAGAGAGGGGTATATGCACCAAGCTCGTCTCCGACACACACCTCTATGATCTTCATAAGGACATAATGCACACGTGAATCCCGTTTGTCAACACGTGAACATAGAAAAATTCGCAGAATGAATATTTTGTATCATTCGTGAGAATTAAGCTGTGATTCAGGATCTGATTCGGCTTAGCACGGCTAAATTTTATGCTGCTCTTTTCGCACAAGGCACTCCCTTGAGGAAATCCGGATCTTTCTATTTCACTAATAATGAGTTGCACGTGTGCATCAGTGTATGTACAGTTCGGGCCTTATGAGCCAGAGGGTGACAATCAAGGATGTTGCAAGAAGCGCAGGCGTCACGCACACGACTGTTTCAAGAGTGATTCACAACGACTCGCGCATCAGCGAAGGCACACGGCAGCGAGTCCTTACCGCGATGAAAAGCCTGGACTATCAACCCAACCTCATCGCGCGAGGACTCATCAACAACCGGACCCAGGCGGTCGCGATGATAACGCCGGACCTCGACACCTTCGCCCTGCCGGTTGTCAAATCCGTTGCCGAATCCTGCGCCACCCGGCAATACGCGCTACTTCTTTATTCCGCCAACACGTGGCGCCGGGAAAATCTTTCGTTCGAATGGATCGCCCGGAATTGGCTTGTGGACGGCACGCTGATCTACAACCTGATCTACCACGACCGTGTGCCGCCCGAAATTATTGACCTCCGCAACCGCCGCCTCCCCTTCGTGTTCATCAACAAGTTCATCAACGAACCCGACTTGAACGCCGTGGGCACAGACAATCATCACGCCGTGAAACTCGTGTTGGACCATCTGCTGGCAACGGGCCGCAAGCGCATCGGCTGGCTCAACGGCGATACGACTTCCGTTGACGGCATGGAACGTTTCCTCGCGTTTCGCACGGAGATCGAGCGGGCCGGACTGCACTATGACGCGCGCTTCACCGGCTGCGGCCTGTGGCGTGACACCGACGCCTTCAACGAGACAATGCGCATCTGCAGCGGAGATGAAAAGCCCGACGCGATTTTTTGCGCCAACGATCTCATGGCCATCGGTGCCATCAAGGCCATTCATCAGCTCGGGATGAAAGTGCCGGACGATATCGCCGTAGCGGGCATTGACGATAACGAGATCAGTCGGCTCCTTGAGCCTCAATTGACCACAGTGAAAATGCCGCTCGAGGAAGTGGGATCCGCCGCAACGGATCTGCTCATGAAAGTCATCCAGGAACCGGACCGCCCACCCGAGCAAATAGCCCTCCAAAGCAAGCTCATCGTCCGCGCCTCGACCAAAAACCCCCGATAGAAATATCAACTTTTTCTCTTGAAGTCTGCGCGTCAGCCCATATCCTATGCGCTCACCGACCTTACAAGGCGGGGACGTAGCTCAATTGGTTAGAGTACCAGATTGTCGATCTGGGTGTTGCGGGTTCGAGTCCCGTCGTCCCCGCCAGTTTTCGCAAGTGGCTGATCGCCCGATAGTTAGCCTGCCTCGCCCCTCCGACCACATCGCGAGTGCTAACGGTAATTGATAACGGTGCCGAATTTGTCTGCGCCGTTCTGACCTGTCCACTGCGTTCGGTTTCGAGAGTGATTCACGCATGAGACGGCGATCACTTCGCCGTCGCCGGCGACTCGGCGGGAGGATTTTCGGTCAGACTCTTCCACACGACCACGCCGGGGTTTTCGGTCATGATCCGGCTCACAGCTTCGCGCGGAAGCAGAGGCATGATGATCTCGCGGAAGAACCGGACGGGGTTCTTCTTGAACTCGGCCGTGAATGCGGCGTGCATGGCCTCAAGCGAATCGGCTTCGCTCAGGATCTGATCCAGAACGGACAGAACCCTCGCGCGACCGGAGCCCGAGCCTACCGGCCTACCACGCGGATTACCGCTCTCTCCAGGCCTAAAGGGCATGACGATTCCCCATTGTTAAGATCAACAGCAACAATACGAATCGTCACGCATTTGTCAAGGCTTATCTGTATTCTTGGTCAACCTGTCGGCCCGCAGTTTGTTGGCGCGTGCCCGAAACTCGGAACTCTCCAAGTACGCCAGGATATCGGACAAGCGGAACCTTTTGCGTCCGCCGAGGGAATGGCCGGGAACATCCCAACGCCAGAGCGTTGAGGGATGGAGGTTCAATTTCCTCCCGACCTCCTTCAGGGTGAGGTACGGCTCCGCTGTAACGTGCTCGCCCGTGTCCTTGCCTTGCAGGACACGCAAGGCAGCGGCGATCTGTTCGTCGCTCGCCGCCAATGCCGTAATCAGGAATTCCGCTGAGAGATGATCAGCCATGTTCGTATCTCCTTTCTCCCAGGAAGATTGCCCGGTGCGTGCGGAGGCCAGCGACGACGGCGTTTCTGAAGGGCAAGCGCGACAGGAACAGTTCG
>Ga0334890_1002568_pt1 | contig 20573 bp, 14 predicted proteins | sample GraSluR1_MG_3_FD_207220 | JGI IMG/M metagenome (GOLD analysis project Ga0334890, IMG submission 207220) | Sludge microbial communities from methane-producing bioreactor in Wageningen University, Netherlands - Granular Sludge_31_08-R1 | ecosystem: Engineered > Bioreactor > Anaerobic >... | reverse complement strand
ACCCAGATGTCCGGGGGCATGTTCGGGTACATGGGGGGAACCGACGGTCCGGCCCAGGCGGTGTTCCGCATGCCGATCTACCAGGATCGCTACGAGCAGAAGGCGGTCTACGAGTACACCGAGCACAAGGCCTGGGACTACAAGTTCCAGACCGGCCAGAAGATCCATCAGACCGAGCAGACCGCGTCCCAGCGCATCGAGATCCTGCCCAACCGGGACCCGGTGATCCTGGACCTGAACGAGGACGGAGAGCTGGGTGTCACGGGGGCCGACAATTCCCAGAAGCGGATCAACGAGAAGCAGACGTCCACCAATTCGGTGGCGGAGTCCGGCAACCGTCGCATCACGACCACCACCACCCAGAAGGAGTGGGACCTGCTGGTCAACTGGGACAAGAAGATCGACTTCGACGTCAACGGCGACGGGACGACCGACCGCACCGAATGGCTGAAGAAGGGCGGCGGGGACGGCTTCCTGGTCATGGACGCCGACGGCGACGGGAAGATCAATGGCCGCGAGTTGATGAACGAGACCGGCCTGGACGGCGAGCAGAACAAGTACCAGAGCGGCTGGGACAAGGTCCGCTCGCTCTTCGACGGGAACGACGACGGCGTCCTGGAGGGTGACGAGCTCAAGAGCCTGAAGATCTGGGCCGACGAGAACGGCGACGGCAAGACCGATGCCGGCGAGCTCAAGAGCCTGGACGAGCTGGGCATCGTCAAGATTGACACCGAGACGGGTTCGTTCACCAAGCGCAAGCTGGTCCGCTACGAGACCATCCACCACCGCGACGAGATCGGCTACGTCGAGCACGGCACCTATGCCGGCTCCAACACCTACGGCGTGGGCTCGCGCATGGTGATCGGCGGGCAGGTCCTGCAGGACTACCAGTTGGGCTGCTGAGACCTCAGCCCGGAACCTTCCTGAGCGGGGCGTCTCCTCCGGGGGGCGCCTCCTTCATGATGGCCTGACCGACCGAGGAATGGGGCTGTTCCCTGCGAAGGACCTCTTACCATGACACTTCTTGCCGCTCCCCTGGTCCGCATCCTGGACGCCGCCGAACGCCTGGCCGAGGGCCGGGCCACGCCTGCGGAGGTCCACGACGCCTTGCCCCTGGCTCGGGATTTCTGTGCCGAGGGCCGCTCGCTCTTCGCCCTGGTGAGCCCGGGTCTGCTGCGTTCACCCGAGGTGGACCGTATCCTGAAGGAGTGCCGCGAGGACCTGGACGCCCAGGAGGAGGCCCTGGCCGCCCTGGAGGAGGCCTTGAAGGGCTCGGAAGTCTCGCGAGTCGGGCGGGCGGCCGAGCGCCTGCGCGAGGCGGCGAGTCGCCTGGCTCGGGGCTATGGAGCCCTGCACGAGGAAGAGAAGAAGGAACGGATCTATTCGCCCTTCCCCGCGGTGGACCACTTCCTGAAGGTGGGCCTGAACGTCCTGGAGGGGCACGTGGGTCGCGGCGAATTGACCGAACGCTTTCCTCCGGTCGTCGCGCTGGTGGGCCGCCTGGAGCGGGACCACCGACGCTTCGAGGTCCTCTATGGGGCGGAGGAGGTGGCCCGGCCCATGGCGGGCCTGGTGAAGGCCATGCAGGCTGGCCTGGGGGCCCTCGTGGAGTTTTTCGACTCGGGGCACCGGAGCGCGCTGGCCGACGGGTTGAAGCTCCTGGGCCGGGGGAGCGCGGCTGCGCACGAGCTGCTGCCCGAGATGGATCGCGTGGCGGCCGCCTCGCGCCGCAGCGGGCACGCCTACCTGGACGAGCTGCGACGAGCCCTGGATTGCCATGCCGAGGGGCGCCTGCCCTGGACGCTGGTCCGGGATGCCTGGCAACTGGTCCGGGGGGCCGAAAGCCACTATCGCCAGGAGCTGGACGCCTTCCGGCGCTTTCCCCTGTATCCCTTCCTGGAGGCCGACGAGCTTCCCGCCCGGGCGGCCCTGGACCGGGTCCAGGCCGAGCTGGAGCGCCTGCAGCCGGCTTTCGAACAGGAATCGACGCCCGATCTGGCGGGCCTGGAGCCGGCCTTCGACGCGCTGGCCTCCCAGGTGGCGCACCTGTGGGACCGCATCGAGGAGGAGATGGGGCGCTACTCGGAGGCTCCGGCCTTCCAGGAGCTGCGCGAGCGCGTGGGTCGCGCCCTCTCGGGAGAGCCGGTCGGCCTGTTGCTGCGCCAGCAGTTGTCGAGCTTCTACGAGGTCCAGCAGGAGCTGGCCCATCAGGCCGCCCAGGGGGGGCTGGAGGGGGGATTGGGGAGCGAGCTGGGCGCGTTGCTGGCGGTCCAGGAGCAGGCCTGGCAGGTGATGCTCTCCTCCCTTGAGGGGGCCGACCTGGCGGTCCTGCGCCGAGGGTGGGATCTGTTGGAGGCCACGATGCCTCGGATGATCGAGATCGTCCGGGGGATGCGCGAGGTCCTGGAGAAGGCACGCCCGGCCGCCCCCACCGGGATGGCCTGCATGCGCTGCGGGCATGCCAACCCTCCAGGTGCCCGCTATTGCGGCGCGTGCAGTGCGCTCCTGCCCGAGGTCTTCCAGGCTCCCACGGAATACACCGACATCCTGGGGGGCGGCGCTGCCGAGGCGGGGACCCGCCTGTCCAGCCTGGAGCGATTGCTGACCGGGTACGAGCTCGGGCAGGTGGAAGGCGAGGAGGTGCTGGCCGAACTGGTGGCGTTGGAGCAGATGTCCGAGCGGCTCCTGCGCGCCCTGGAACAGGATGAACCCCGGATCCAGACGGATCATGAAGCGGCTTTTGCCCGACGTTTCCGCGCCCTGGCCCGTGACGACGCGCAGGGTCTGGCCCTTCTCCGAAAAGGCCTGGAAGAAGGCGATTTTTCGGCGGCCTGGCAGGGCTTGGAGGTGTGCCGCGTGGCGGGCCAGGGGGTCCTTGGCCTCAAGCAGGAGATCGACGCCGTGATGGTCTCCGAGGCGGGCTGAGTCTTCAGGCTGAGGCGGGATCCTCTCCGCCTTTCTCGACGATGAAGTCCGCGACCAGAAGCGATTCGGCCCGGGGCAGGTTGATGAACTCGGCCCCCTGCTCGAAGAGCCCCTCGCCGAGCGGGCGGGACCAGGCCACCAGGGCGCGCAGGGGGACGTCCACCGGATAGTGGTCCAGCATGATCCGGATCAGGCTCTCGGGCGGGAACGGCCGATCGGATTCGAAGCGGGCTCCCGCCTTGGAGATGTCCAGCAGCCGGATCGGGTATTCTTCGTTGTTCTTCTCCAGCACGAGAGTGCCCTCGATGGGGAAACGGGGGAAACCTCGTCGTTCGTCGTTGTCCTGCGCCACTTCGGGTCCTTTCAGTTGGAACTGGCGGTGCCGGCTCCCCGCCAATGGGTCCGCATCGCCACCTCCAGGAGGCTGACGATCTGGTCGTATTCCCGGAACACGTAGCTGGAGACCACGATGGCCCGGGTGCCGTCGCTGATGAAGGCATGTCGGAACCAACGCTTGCCCGGGGGGTCGGCGTCGAACTTCATGACCGCCTCCCAGGGAACCGTCACCGTCTGCCGGCCGGTGTTCCAGGTGACCGCCTCCTCGGTGATCTTCAGGGAAGAGCGGTGAGTCGGGCCCAGGAAGACGCCGGCCAGGATCATCAGGACCAGGCCCAGCCCCATGAAGCCGTTGCCGGCCGAGGAACCCGCCACGTTGGCCCCGATTCCGTAACCGATCATGGCGATGCAGGCCAGGCCCACGGCGCAGAGGACGAGCGTTCGCTCCGTGGTCAATGACGCGTGGTAGACCCGGGTGCGGAAGGACGGATGATCGTTCGCAGCTTTCACGACCGCCGCATTTCTCAGTCGGGGTTCAGGTTCCCTGCAGCCGGTGACTCTCGGCAGGGCGCCCTGGCCTGTCGCCGAAGCGGCTGCGCCTGGCGGCCCGGGAATCCGGGCAGACCTCGTCTTGGAGCGCGCGATGCAGGGTTATTATCACAAGCCGACCCTCTGGAGGGACCGGGTCGTCTTCGTCTGTGAGGACGATCTCTGGGAGGTCCCCGCCAGCGGAGGACTCGCCCGGCGCTTGACGTCCAACCCGGGTCGGGTCTCGGACCCCTGGCTGTCTCCAGACGGCGCCTGGTTGGCCTGCACCTGTCGCGACGAGGGGCATTCCGAGGTGCACGTGATGCCCGCCGGGGGAGGGGCCATCCGGCGCCTGACCTTCCTGGGCGCCGAGACCGCCGTGGCGGGCTGGACCCCCGATTCCCAGCAGATCCTCTTCGCCACCACGGCAGGTCAGCCGTTCCGCCGTTCCACCGTCCTGGGCAAGGTCCCTCGCCAGGGTGGGCCTTCGCTCACCCTGCCCTGGGGACCCGCTGCCGCCCTGAGCTTCGGGCCTGGAGGGGGGCAGGTCCTGGGGCGCTTCACCGCCGACCCGGCGCGCTGGAAGCGCTATCGCGGGGGGACGGTGGGCCAGCTCTGGATCGATCCGGAGGGGTCGGGTGATTTCCGGACCCTGCTGGATCTGCCGGGAAACGTGACGCGGCCGTTGTGGGTGGCCGGACGGATCTACTTCGGCTCCGACCACGAGGGGATCGGCAACCTCTATTCGTGCCTCCCGGATGGTTCGGACCTGGTGCGCCACACCCACCACGCTGATTTCTACCTGCGCCATCCCAACAGCGACGGACGCAGGGTGGTCTATCAATGCGGGGCCGAGCTCTACCTGTCTACTCCCGGACAGGAAGGTTCGGAGCGGATTGAGGTCGACTTCCGAAGTCCCCGGGTCCACCGGCAGCGGCGATTCGTTCGGGCCGCCGACTATCTGGAAGACTATGAACCCCATCCTGAGGGCCACTCGCTGTTGCTGACGGTGCGGGGGCGTCCTTTTACGATGGCCTGCTGGGAGCAGGGTGCCACCCAGCATGGTGAGGCGGACGGCGTCCGCTATCGCCTGGGGCGTTGGCTTTCGGGGGGGGACGCCTTCGTCTGCGTGTCCGACCGCTCGGGGGAGGAGCGCCTGGAGGTCCACGCCCTGGATGGCTCCGACCCCCGGATCGTAGCCTCCGAGGTGGACCTGGGGAGGCCGGTCAGCCTGGAGGCTTCGCCCCGATCCAAGCGGGTGGCGTTTGCCAACCATCGACACGAGTTGATCCTGGTGGATCTGGAGGAGGACTCGGTCCGGGTGCTGGATCGAAGCCCCTATGCCCGCATCTCGGGGTTGGCCTGGTCGCCGGACGGGGCCTGGCTGGCCTACAGCTTTGCCGAGACCCCCAGGATCCTGCGCTTGAAGATCGTGCGGGTTGCGGATGGAGAGGTCTTTCCGGTCACCCGACCGGAGTTCCGCGACGTGGCCCCCGCCTTCGATCCCGAGGGCCGCTTCCTGTATTTCCTGTCGTACCGGGACTTCGACCCCGTCTACGACAACCTGTTCTTCGACCTGAACTTCCCTCGGGGGATGCGCCCCTACCTGGTGACCTTGCGCGAGGACGTGCCTTCGCCCTTCGTGCCCGAGCCCCGCCCCCCTCACGAGGGGACGGGCCGCAAGAAGAAGGGTCGCAAGACCGAGGAGGAGGGGCTCGAGTCCCCCGAGCCCAGGCCCGTCAAGCCAGTGGAGATCGATCTGGAGAATCTCCCCGAGCGGGTCCTGGCCTTCCCCGTCGAGGAGGGGCGCTACGGGCGGATCGAGGGGATGGCCGACCAGGTTCTCTTCACCTCCTACCCCGTCGTCGGGAGCCTGGGCTCGACGCCTTCCTCGGAGCCCGAACCGGGCGGGCGGGGGACCCTGGTCTCCTTCGACCTCAGGTCCCAGGAACGCAAGGAGATCTTGAGCCGGGTCAGCAGCTTCCGGCTATCCGGGGACGCCCGGACGCTGGCCTGTCGCTCGGGCCGACGTCTGCGCGTTCTTCCGGCGGGGAAGAAGCCCGAAGAGAAGACCGACGAGCGCCCCGGGCGCAAGTCCGGCTGGATCGACCTGGCGCGAATCCGACCGTCGGTCCTGCCGGGCCGGGAGTGGGAGCAGATGTACCGCGAGGCCTGGAGGCTGATGCGTGACCAGTTCTGGAGCGAGGACATGTCCGGGGTGGATTGGGGCGAGGTCTCGCGTCAGTATCTGCCCCTCCTGGAACGGGTCGGGACCCGGGCCGAGTTCTCCGACCTGCTGTGGGAGGTCCAGGGAGAACTGGGGACGTCGCACGCCTACGAGATCGGGGGAGACTACCCGGGCGACCCGGAGCACACCCTGGGTTTGCTGGGGGCGGACTTCGAATACGATCCGGAGACCGAGAGCTATCGGATCGTCGGCATGCTGGAAGGGGATTCCTGGGACCCGGATCAGGACTCTCCGCTGCGCCGGCCCGGCTTGGGCCTGCGCGTGGGCGACCGCCTCCTGGCCCTCAACGGGCGGCGCCTGGGTTCGGACCTCTCTCCGGCCCAGGTGCTGGTCAACCAGGCGGGGGTGGACGTGCAGCTCCGCGTGATCCGGGACGGTGAGGAGAAGAGCCGAATCGTCTCGGCGCGGACGCTGAGCGACGACACCAGGGCCCGCTATCGCCAGTGGGTCGCCGCCAATCGCCGTCGGGTCCACGAACTCTCCCAGGGACGCGTCGGCTACCTGCATATCCCGAACATGGGCCCCCAGGGCTACGCCGAGTTCCACCGGGGTTATCTGGCGGAAGTCGACCGACCGGGCCTGTTGGTGGATGTCCGATTCAATGGGGGAGGGCACGTCTCGCCGCTGCTCCTGGAGAAGCTGTCCCGACGACGGCTGGGTTATGATGTCCAGCGCTGGGGCCAGCCGATCCCCTATCCCCAGGACTCCCCCCAGGGCCCCATGGCCGCTCTGACCAACGAGCTGGCGGGCTCGGACGGCGATGTCTTCAGCCACGTCTTCAAGATGATGAACCTCGGTCCCCTGGTGGGCAAACGCACCTGGGGGGGCGTCATCGGGGTGTGGCCCCGTCATCGCCTGGTCGACGGCACGGTGACCACCCAACCCGAGTTCGCCTTCTGGTTCGAAGATGTCGGCTGGGGCGTCGAGAACCACGGCACCGAGCCCGACGTGGTGGTCGAGTTCCCACCCCAGGAGTCCGCCCGTGGGCGGGACCCCCAGTTGGAGAAGGCGGTGGAGATCGTCCTGGAGCAGATCCGCCAGCAGGAGGCCCAGGGGCCGCCCCCGCCGGATTGGGAGAACCGACCCCATCGCACCCGACCTCCCCTCCGCTGAGGAGGCCGGCAGGAGAGCGCCTCCAGGGACCAGAGAGGAGGGGCGCGAAGAGGCGGCGGATTCAGGGACTCTCCCGAGGCTTGGAGGAAGACCCCCCATGACGCTCGAGCCGGCCTTCGACTGGCGCCAGATCGCCCGCACCAGTCTGGCCTCCCGCTTCCTGGACGAAGCCGAGGAGTCGACCAATCGACGACGGGGCCAGGTCCCCCGCGAGCACCTGGTGCTGTATCAGTTCTCGGCCAAAGGCCATGAGGTCTCTCAAGCCCTCCTGGCCCAGGCCTTGAGCCATCCTCGGGATGCTGCCAGCGTCTACTATCGCTGCCGTCCCCTGATGTTGGGACTGGGGGTGGATTTGGAGGAGGCCGCGGCCAGCGCCCTGGCCCGTTCGGGAGGGTTCTCGGGAGGCAGGGACGCCGGCGTGTCCTTCAACCGGCCCGGCCCCGGACCTGTGGTGCTGCCCATGGCCGGGGATGTGGGCTCGCAGTTCACCCCGGCGGTGGGGTGGGCCCAGTCGATCCTCTACCACCAGCAGACCCTCGGAGACGCGTCCTGGGAGGGAGCCCTGGCGGTGGCCCTGGGGGGCGACGCCTCGGTGGCCTCCAACGGCTTCTGGTCGGCTTTGACCGTGGCCACCACGCTCCGTCTGCCGGTGCTCTTCTTCATCCAGGACAACGGGCTGGGCATTTCGGTCCGTGGCGGTTTCCAGACTCCGGGGGGCAACATCGCCCGGAATCTGGATTCCTTCAGCCACCTTCTGGTCCGGGACGGGGATGGGACCGATCCCGGGGCGACGGCGTCCCTGTTGAGCGAGTGCGTCGGCCACGTCCGTGCCGGGGCGGGCCCCGCCCTGTTGCGCCTGGAGGTCCCCAGGTTGTGCGGCCACTCGGGGCCGGACCACCAGGCGGCCTACCGCACCGAGCAGGAGCTTCAGGAAGAGGCGCGCCGGGATCCGCTGCCACGCCTCCGCGAACACCTGGTCCCGGAGCGGTTCTCCGAGGACGAGTGGCAGGCCCTCGAACAGGATGTTCAGTTGCAGGTGCATCAGGCGGTGGAGCGGGCTCGCGCCAGACCCGCTCCAGACCCCGGCATGGCTGGCCGCCATGTCTGGGAGGAGGACCCCGCCGAGCCGGCAGCCTCAGGAGGCCTGACCCCGCAGCAGAGGAGCGCCCTGCAGGGGCGGACCTCTCCAGAGCCTGGGGGCCCTCGGGTGCGCTTCGCCGAGGCGCTGCGGCGGACCCTGGCCTGGGAGCTGGAGCGCAACCCGCGCCTGGTGGTCTTCGGCGAGGACGTGGGCCGCAAGGGCGGGGTCCACCTGGTCACCGAGGGTCTGCAGCGCCGCTTCGGCGAGACCCGGGTCTTCGATACCTCGCTCTCGGAGGAGGGCATCGTCGGTCGGGCCGTGGGCATGGCCCTGGCCGGTCTGGTCCCCGTGGCCGAGATCCAGTTCCGCAAGTATGCCGACCCGGCCACCGAGCACCTGAACAACCTGGGCACCCTGCGCTGGCGCACCCACAACCGCTTCGCCGCCCCCGTGGTGGTGCGCCTGGCCGGGGGGGTCGGCAAGGACGTGGGCGACCCCTGGCACTCGGTCTGCGACGAGGTGCGCTTCGTCCACTCCTGTGGCTGGCAGGTGGCCTTCCCGTCCAACGCCGAGGATGCCGCGGGCCTGCTTCGCGCTGCCATGCGCAGCCCCAACCCGACGCTCTTCTTCGAGCATCGTTCCCTGCTGATGACGGGCGAGGGCAGCGCCCCCTATCCCGGCGACGAGTATCTGCTGCCCTTCGGGCGGGGCCGGGTGGTTCGCCCCGGGGACGAACTGACCGTCGTGACCTGGGGGGCCATGCTCCACCAGGTGGTCGCGGCGGCCCGACGCTTCGGGAATCGGGTCGAGGTCCTGGATCTGCGCACCCTTGTGCCCTGGGATCGCGACCTGGTGCTGGCTTCGGTCCGCCGGACCTCGCGCTGCCTGGTGGTGCACGAGGACACCCGGACCGCCGGCTTCGGGGCCGAGGTGGCCGCCGTGCTGGCCCGGGAGGCCTTCTGGCACCTGGACGCCCCCATCGAGCGCCTGGCTCCGGACGACTTCCCTCCGCCCTACGCCCCCGGCCTCCTGAGGGCCATGATGCCCGACGTGGAGGCCATCGCGCAGGCCATGGAGCGGGTGCTCTCGGTCTAGGGGCGAAAGGTTCCACTCAGGGGTCCGGTTCGGCCTTCGCCAAATCCAGGATTCGGGCCTCTGGAATCTCCAGCGTGACGGCCAGGGAAGCCAGGTTCAGCCAGCCCTGGCAGCGGTCCAGGACGGCGCTGTCCGCGGTGGCCACCACGCAGGTTGAGCGCGCCAGCAGGGGATCGGGGTCGGGGACCAGTTCGACCTCCCAGGCCGAGCTCAGGTCCTTGCCGACCTCTCGGAGCCGGTGGGCCAGACGACCGCTGTTGGAAACCGGGCGATCCAGGTACCAGACGCACCGCGATGGTTTCAGGTGCTGGGTCGCCCGGGCCGCGATTTCCAAGGCCGGCATGGTTTCATCCACTCCGTGCCAGGTGCCATGCATGCTGGCCATGTCCCGCAGGCAGCCGTCCCTGCCCCGAATCAGGAATCCGCGGGCCAGGGCGGCCTCCAGGGTGGTCAGGACGTTGTAGCCGTCCAGCAGGAGGGGGCGTCCTGCGCAGTCAGCGGGGGAAACCTGTCTGGCCAGCCGCCCGGCCAGGGCCTGGTCCGAGCAGGAGCAGCGCAGCACGGCGGTGCGCTGGCGCTCGGTGAGTTGATGGTGGTTGCCGACCAGCACCAGGGAGGATTCACAGGGATAGCCCCGGCTCAAGAGCCAGGAGAACTCGAAGACCGCTTGGCGCAGGCGTCGGACGGCCTGGCTGCTGAAGAGCACCTCGTCGCGTGGGTGGGGTCCGCGATGGCGGCGCCGATCCGGCATGGATTGCTCGCAGGCCTCGGCTCAGGTCCGCTGGCCCTTGACCTGGATGGAGAGCCTCAGGCGGACCGAGATGGCCATCAGGATCATGACCAGGCTGAAGGGCAGGGCGGAGGTGAGGGCCGCTGCCTGCAGCGGCTCCAGGCCGCCCCCTCGCAGAAGCAGGCCCGTCACTGCCGCCAGCATGGCTCCCCAGAAGACCTTGGTTCCCATCCTGGGGTCCAGGTCTCCCTCGGTCGTCAGCATCCCGATGACGAAGGTGGCCGAGTCCGCCGAGGTGACCAGGAAGGTGGCCAGCAGGACCAGGGAGATTCCCGAGACCAGGTAGTACCCCGGGTAGTGGCGGAGCATGGCGAAGAGGCCCACGGTGGGATCCTCCAGGATGGCGGGCCCCATCTGCCCGGGGTTCTGCTGTTCCAGGAAGAGGGCGTTGCCTCCGAAGACCGAGAACCACAGGACCGAGAAGAGGGTGGGCACCAGCAGCGAACCCAGGATCATCTCGCGGATCGTGCGGCCCTTGGAGATGCGGGCGATGAAGATCCCGACGAACGGCGCCCAGGCGATCCACCAGGTGAAGTAGGAAAGGGTCCAGTCGGCCATCCAGGAGTCATAGGCCGGGGTGAAGGGGGCGACCTTGAAGCTCAGCTCGAAGAGGCTGGAGGTATAGCGGCCCAGGGTCTCGACGAAGATCTTCAGGACCAGGATCTTGGGGCCGACCAGGAACACGAAGAGCAGGAGCAGCACGGCCAGGGCCATGTTCACGTTGGAGAGGATCTGGATTCCCTTCTTCAGGCCCGTGGAAGCCGAGACGATGAACAAGGCGGTGACCACACCCAGGATCATGAAGTAACCCGTCGGGTTGTTGGCAGGGATTCCAAAGACGTATTCCAGCCCCTGGGCCAGTTGTCGGGTGCCCAGGCCCAGGGAGGCGGCGACTCCGAAGATGACGGCCAGGGTGGCCACCAGGTCCGAGAAGATCTTCAGGGCCTGGTTCAGGCGGGGGCTCTCGAAGAGGTCCACCACGCTGGAGGAAACCAGGTATTTCTTGCGCTTGCGGAATCCGAAATAGGCGACTCCGACGGCACACAGCGTGTAGATCCCCCAGCCGTGCAGACCCCAGTGGAAGGAGGTCAGCACGAAGGCCTGCTGGGCCGCCTGGACGCTTCCCGGTTCGGCGGTCGGCGGAGAGAGGTAATGGGTCAAGGGCTCGGCCCCACCCCAGAAGAGAAGCCCGACACCCATCCCGGCCGAGAAGAGCATGGAATACCACGACAGGTTGGAGAATTCCGGCCGGTCCTGAGGGTCGCCCAGCACCACGGTTCCGAAGCGCGAGAAGGACAGGTAGCCCAGGAAGACCAGGAAGCCGGAAGAGAGCAGGATATAGAACCAGCTCAGGTTGGTGGACACGAAGACCTTGGCGATGGCCGCCAGCTCGGTCAGTCGATCTCCCGCCAGCCAGGCCCAGGTGGTGAAGGCCAGCATCAGCACGACGCTCAGCACCATGTTGGCGCTGATGTTGAAGTGCTCTTCGCGGCGGATGTCCTCAAGATTGCGTTCTTCATCCAAGGCCATGCGTTCGGCCAGGTGCTTCTTGAGGCGCTCGGCCTTCTTCAGGGCCTTCCCGGAGGTCGGTTCCTGGGCGAAGCGCTGCACCAGTTCTTCTTCGTATCTTTCGACCCGGGCCTGGATCTCGGCCAGGGCCTCGGTCGAAAGTTCCGGTTTGTTCTGCGGATTCTCTTCAGGCAAAAGCAGTCTCCATGGGAAAGGTCGAGCGGATCTTCCAGGGCCTGCGCGCGTCTCCCCCCCCTGGCGCTGGCACCCTCCCGATGAGCTACGGCGCCGGGTGTCCGCCCTGGGCCGGGCCCAGCACTTCCAGGACCCTCTTCTTCACGTTGGAGGCTACCTGTGCGTTCCCCTTCTCGGTGCAGTGACCGTCGGGCAGGAAGTATTCGGCCTCCGGCAGCGGGTCGAAGCTGCGCTTGTTGTCCACGAAGGGCACCGAGAGCCGACGAGCCACCTGTTCGTACAGCGCTGACAGGCCGGAGGGATGGTCACCGGGGTAGTTCATCAGCACGACCGGCACGCCCGCCGATCGGCAGATCTCAACGGTCTTCTCCAGGTCATGGACGATCCAGTCTTGGATGCGGGGCCGCTCCGTGGCTGGATTCTGGACGCGGGCGAGCAAGGGTTGTAACGCGGGCCGGGGCGCTGCCACCGCCTGAAGGCGGTCCGCCATCCGGGCCAGCTCCGTCTTGTCCGCGTAGCTCAGCAGATGCTGCATGACCCGCACCTTCTCCTCGGCATCCAACCGGTCGTCTCCCCGCTCCAATCCGGACACATAGCAGTCCAGGGCCTTCTGGCGTTGATGGGTCATGCTGTAGAGGCGGGCCAGATGGTCGTAGTACTTTGTCGCGGTCGGAGCCAGGCGGAGTGCCTCCAGGCTGGCACGGATTCCCTCGTCATGTCGAGCGGTCTCGATGCAGGTCATGGACAGGCCGTCCCAGGCCTCGGGATCGTCAGGGATGGCAGCCAAGGCCAGGCGAAAGTGTCTCTCGGCCTCCAGATAGTCCATCCTGGCCAAGGCCTGATGGCCTGTCCAGGTGTCGGGCGACGACTGGAAGCGACGCCCAGGAGGGGGGGGCGTGGCGGGCCTGGGTTGCAGGCTGGGCCTGTCTCCCCGGAACTCGATGTCGACGAGCCTGGCCAATTTGACCACACGAATCCTGCCCATCCAGTCCGCCACCTGTGCGCCGATCGAGGTGTTCTTCTTGAAGGACCGATACCCAGAGAAGTCCCAGGCATTCGCTCCGCCCGTCAGAAGCACCACGACCTCCGGCCTGAACTTCTTCAGGTTGGCCGGCAGCTCGCTCTTCAGGCTGGTGCTGTTCTGCCCGTTGAGTCCCAGGTTGAGGACCTGGAACCTTCGTCGTGGCTGGTCGGCGTTGAGTTGCCGCTCGAGGTGGGCGGGGTAGGTCTGTTCACGAGGGACTCCCGGACAGGCCGTATACGAGTCCCCCACGCAGAGGACCACGCAGGACGCCGAGGACGGGCGCAAGGAGGCCTGCGTCAGGCGCTGGGCCAGCCCTACGGCCCGCAGCATGACCTCCAGGCCCAGCACGGCGAGGGACAGACCCATGCCAAAGACCAGAACCCGCTGGGCAAGCCCCTCACGCAACTTCAATCGACCTCACCGACGATCCAAGTGGTCCAGCCACAATTCGACAGCGCCCAGTGCCGTCCTGTCTGGCAGTGCCCAATGGCTGCCGGTCAGGCGCTCTCCTGAACGGGGGCCGAGGTCCCGGTCGGCAGGGGCCTTCGAGGTGGCGTGCCTCCTCCCGAAACGGGCTCGATGGCCCTCAGTCGCGCAGGCCCGCAGCCAGGCGCTGGAGCTGGATCAACTCCTCTTCCCAGAACTCGCGGCTGGAGGCGTCGGGGTAGTATCGCCGGACCGCCGGGTCGTCGCGGCGGGCCGCCACCCAGGCGGCATGCCGGGCCGTGCGCAGGGCCTGCAGCAGGCCCACCAGGCGCAGGCTCTCCAGGTCGAAGTCGCGGACCTCGCGATAGCCCTCCAGGATCGCCTGGCGCAGCCCTCGGGCCTCCTCGTCGTCGCCTGGGGCCATCATCCACAGGTCGTGGACCGGCGGGCCCTGCAGCGTGTCATCGAAATCGACGACGTAGGGGCACGAGCCCCACAGCAGGTTGGCCCGGTGGAAGTCGCCGTGGATCCGGATGGATTCGGTCCGGGCCAGGAGCGGGGCGGCCCGGGCAGCCAGTTCCTCGGCGCAGGCCAGATAGCGATCCAGCAGGTCGGGTTCCACCGCGCCCTCGCGGCGCAGGTCGCGGAGGGGCTTCAAGGTCCAGGTCTCGGGTTCCAACCGGGGGCGCCTGCGGAAGTCCTCGCGTTCGCCCACCCGATGGATCCGGGCCAGCACCTGTCCGGCGGCCTCGGCCAGCTCCCAGTTGATCTCGTCGGGAATCCGGCCCGGAACGGCCGGGAAGATGCCGAAGAGGAGCCCCGCGATGCGGCCCACCGAGCCGGCCAGGGCCCGATCCACCCTCAGGGGGGCGGCCACAGGCAGGCCCTCGCGCGCCAGTTGGCGCAGGAAGCGGTGTTCCTCGGCCACCTGCCCGGGGCTCCATCGGCCCGGGCGATAGAACTTGCCGACCCAGCGGCGTCCCTCGAGGTCCTCTCCCAGGACCACCCGGTTCTCCAGGGAGTTCAGGAAGCGCTCGCCGGGGCGCAGGTCGACCCCCGCCGCGGCGAAGGCCCGATGGATCCGGTTGGGGTTCAAAGTCCGGAAGGAGTGCATGGACCCGGGGTTCCGCCACTTCCAGGCGCTCACCTGCCGGCGGCCTGGAGCTCCTGCCCGGAGTGGGCTGTGGCGTTTCCCCCGGGCTGGTCCGGGAAACATGAACTTGTGGAATCCTCTCTGGCTGAAGGCAACCGGGAACCCGGTGGAGGTGGCGATGTGAACTGCTCAACCCCATCCCTCTGTGAGGAGATCGCCGACTTCGTCGCCGGGAATCCTTTGTTCTACTCGCTTTCCCGACCCGTTCTGCGCTCTCTGGCCGAGAAGCTCGAGCCCCAGCGCTTCGAGCCCGGCCAGGTGATCGTGCGCGAGGGGGACCCCGGGGACTCCTTCCACGTCCTGCGCGAGGGACACGTCCACGTGGTCCGCAACGGCGAGGGGCAGGAGCTGGTCCTGGCCGAATTGGGCCCAGGCGAGGGCTTCGGCGAGATGGCCCTGATGATCGACCAGCCCCGCTCGGCCACCATCAAGGCCCTGGATTTCGTGGAGACGCTCCGCCTGACCCGGGAGGACTTCCTGGTCCTGTATCGCCGGATCCCAGAGCTCGCAATCCAGATGAACAAGCTGCTCGAGCAGCGGGTCTCGCTTCTGGAGGCCGAGGGCGGGTCGGGCGCGGAGAGGGAGAAGTTCGCCGCCGGTCGGCGCCTGGAACTGGACTACTCCTACCTGGACCTCCTGATGAAGCTCAACGAGGCCGCCGGGGGGAACGAGCAGGTCGAGCACTGCAAGGAGGTCGGACAACTGGCCCGGGAGATGAGCAAGATGCTCTGCCCGATGGTCTCCGAGGAGATCCTCTTCGCCGGCTACCTCCACGAGATCGGCAAGGTCTCCCTGCCTTTGGAGCTGGTCCTCCGGCAGCGCCGCGGCGAGACTCTCGGTGAATCGGAACAGGGGCGTTTCGAGAGCATCTTCCAGATGGCCGTCGAGATCCTGGCTCCCAACAAGAGCCTGCGCGAGAGCCTGGACTTCCTGCGCTACCTGGGGCAGCAGGATTATCGCGAGATGCCCCTGGAGGCCCAGATCCTCCGGGTGGCCGATGATTATCTGGAGCTGCGCTCGCCGAACTACCGAGCCCTGGAGGACGAGGAGGCCCTGCGCCGGATCCATGCCGGTTCGGGTTCGCTGTACCACCCCCGGGCGGTGGCGGCCCTGGAGAAGAACGTCGCAAAGTTCGGGGACCTGCGGGTCGAGGCCCAGCTCAACGTCATGCGGATGATGCTGATCGCCCTGGACCGCAAGGACAACTACACCTGGCGCCACTCCATGGACGTGCGCGACATGGGCCTGAAGATCGTCGAGAGCCTGGGCCTGGGTCGGCGCGAATTCGAGCTCATGCGCATCGGCGCCGAGCTGCACGACGTGGGCAAGATCTACATCGACGAGGCGATCCTCAACGCTCCCCGCAAGCTTTCGCCCGAAGAGTTCGAGATCATGAAGACCCACGCAGCCCGCTCGGCCGACTTCTTCGCCGACATCATGGGGATGGACGAGCTGACGGCCATCATCCGGGCCCACCACGAGAAGTACGACGGCTCGGGCTATCCCGACGGCCTGGCGGGCGAGGCCATCCCCTACCTGGCCCGGGTCATGACCGTGGCGGACGTCTGGAGCGCCCTGACCACCCCGCGCGTCTATCGGCTGGACGCCTCGGGCAAGAGCAAGGCGTTCTCACCTCAGAAGGCCCTCTCGATCATGGAGGAGATGGCGCCGGGCCACTTCGACCCCGAGATCTTCCCGGTCTTCCGCGAGATCGTCCTGGCGATGATCCCGCCCGCCGAGGCAGAGTCCGCCCAGGAGGGGCAGGCGGCCTGAGGCGGAGGATCGGAGTCGGGAGGGGATCGACCGGCCACCCGGCCGGAGAGCCAGGGACTCAGCGCCCCAAACCTCCTGAATCCGCCTTGATCTTCTGGAGGATCTCGGCCAGGCGGGCCGGATCGGTCAGGTGCCAGTAGCCCAGCAGGGCTTCCAGGCCCGTGGCCACCCGGTAGGTCACCACGTCGGCGTTGCGGGCGTGGCTGCGCGTATGGCTGTTGCGGCCCCGCTTGTAGATGTCAAGCTCCTCGGCGGTGAGCTGGCCCTCCTCCAGGAGCGCGTGCATGAAGCGGGCCTGGGCGTGGGCATTGACGTAGCCGATCGACAGCCTCTGCAGCTCTCCGGCCCGGGTATACCCTTCTTCCAGAAGCCAGGTCCGCACGTGCAGGCTCAGGACTGCATCCCCCAGGAAAGCCAGGTTCGAGCCGCTGAGTTCGGCTGGCTTGAGGGGGCCGCGGGGGGGGGCGACGGGATGGGGGTCTGGTTGGGGCACGCGGGGGTCCTCTCCGGCGGGGGCGGTTCCCGGCGATCCGGGGGCCTTCCTGCCATCCGGGTTCACCGGAATCCGGCCACCACCACGCGGTTTCGACCTCGGGAGCAGGCGCGGTACAGGGCCTGGGCCGCCCGCTTGAGCAGGCCCGGGACCTCGGCCAGGGGGGCCAGTTCGGTGGTGGCCACGCCCACGCTCAGGGTGATCGCCAGTTGCGTCCCTGATTGGAATCGGAGAGGTTCGGACGCCACCGCCAGGCGCACGCGCTCGGCCGCCAGGCAGGCGCTGGTCGCTTCGAATCCGGGGGCCACCACCACCAGGCGGCTGGGGCCGTGCAGGCCCAGTCCGTCCTCTTCGCGCAGGGCGGTGCGGATGCGCGCGGCCACCAGGCTCAGGACCTCGGCCTGGGTCAGTCCGGAAGGGAGACCTCCCGACTGGGGGTCGAACTGGTCGACCTCGACCAGCATGACGGCCAGGGGGTGCTTGGACTTCCGAGAGGCCTGGAACTCTTCTTCCAGGATCTCCAGGCTGGCGGCCTGGCTCAACAGGCCCCGGCTGGGGTCCTGGGCCGACTGGAGCAGGGCCGCCCGTTGGGCCTTTTCCGTCTGCCCTCCGCCTTGGGTGAAGGCCAGCCCGCCGGCATAGGCCATGGCTTCCATCGCCATGGTGGCCAGGATCCCGGCTGGCCCCAGGGTCATCGCGGTCAGGGTGCAGCCGGCGATCAGGCTGCCCACTGCCAGCAGATCTCCGGCCAGCAGCCAGGACCTGGGCACTCCGGGAAGCTCCCCTCCGCCCAGGACCGAGCCCAGCAGGCTCAAGGGACGGCTGGCGCGGGCGGCCTGGCGGAGGTAGCTGGCCTGTTCCAGGAAGAGGGCCGTGGCCGGGTCGTGCCACTCAGCCAGGCGATCCAGGTCATGCGAGCGGATGGTCGTGCCCGAAGGCGCCGCGCCGGCGGCTCGGGCTGCCGCCTTGCTGGGGCCGGCGGCCGGCAGCGAGCCCGAGGTGGGCTGGGCACCCTCCACCGAGCCCACCCCGTGCACTCTCTCGAGCGGGTGATCCTGGCTCATCTGGGGCGAAGGATTCGCCACCCCGTCCCCGGCGCCTGCGTTCCTGGCCTACTGGCGGACCAACCGGTTGTCGGGGTCGTTGCGCCAGGGAGAGCCGGCCGCGAAGGCCTCCATGAACATCTCCTGGCTGGAACCCAGGTTGCGCACCTCCTTGGCCTCGCGGAAGGTCTTCTTGCGGGCCATGGTGATGGTCGTCCCGACGGTGTACTCGCGGTCGGGATCCATGGGGCTTCCGTCGGCCAGCACCACCTCGGTGAGTCGCTGACCGCTGGGGCGGGACGGGTCGTAGGTGTAGCGGAAGCCGGCGGGGGTGGCGGGCCCTCGGCCGCCGTCGCCGATGCGTTCCTCCATCTCGGCCATGAGCATGCGGCCCGTGACCTTCATGACCACGGTGTCCTCTTCGGTCATCGGATAGGCGCTGAAGAGGTCCTTGTAGGTCACCTCGCCCTGGGGCAGGTTGCCCCGGGGGTTGCGGGCGCTGCACAGGGCGATCTCCGCACCCGAGGCCTGGAGCACCGAGTCGGCGTGGATCTGGTTGATCTTGGCCGCCGCTCCGTGCGAGTAGTGCAGCTCCTCCTCGGCAAAGCCCATGACGCGGGCTCCGATCGGTTCGACCTCGGCCACGGCCCGGTTGATGATGGCCTGCACCTCGGGGTCGGGGGGCACGTCGGCGCCGACGGGGATCAGTCGGGCCTCGGCCGAGACGATGCGCCGGCGGGAGAGGTCAAAGCCCAGATCCACCGAGCCGACGAAGCGGCCCTTGGTTCCGCCCTGGACGATCAGGGTGTCGCCTTCCCGGTGCCCCTGCTCCAGGACCGTGTGGCTGTGACCTCCCACGATCACGTCGATCCCCGGGAACTCTCGGGCCAGCTTGCAGTCCTCGTCGAAACCGTGGTGGGACAGGACCACCACCACCTCGGCTCCCTGCTCACGCATCTCGGGCAGGTAGCGGGCCACGGCCGTCGACGGCGGCTGGAACTCCAGGCCCTCCAGCTTTTCGGCGCTGACGTAGCGCGCCATGTCCTGCACGTCCAGCCCCAGGATCCCGACCTTGACCCCGTTGAGGTCCTTCAGGAGGTAGGGGGTGGCCCAGGGGCTTCCATCTTCCGAGTGGACGATGTTGGCGCTGAGGATCGGGGCGTTCAGGTCGCCCAGCATGTCCTGCAGGGCTTCCTGGCCCCAGGCAAAGTCGTGGTTGCCCGGCTGGACGGCGTCGAAGCCCATCGTGCCCAGAGGCTCGGAGACGACCTGCCCCTTGGTCAGGTAGGCGACCATGGTGCCCTCGGCCAGGTCGCCGGCGTTCAGGGTCAGCGTGCCTTCGGGGTTCTCGGCGCGCTGGCGGTCCAGGATGGTGGCCACCCGGGCCAGGCCTCCGGCATCCTCCTCGGGTTCGACGGCACCGTGCAGGTCGTTGAGGTGCAGGATCCGCAGAGGTCGGATCTGTCCGCTCTCAAGAGGCTGGCTTTCCAGCTCGACGCCGTCCACCGGTCCGGTGGGTTTGGCGGCTGCGGTCGCCACGAAGGGCGTCTGGACCTGAATCGGGGCCGCGTGGTTGAGGCGCTGGATTTCCATGGGAAGGGGCCTTTCCTGGAGTTCTTCACGCTCATCCTACACCGCTCGCGAGGATGGTTCGTGACAGAATCGTTACATGGTTTCCCAGGGATGGGAGGCGGCCACCGGCTTCCGGCCGAACCGCACTTCCGTGCCGCAGCGCGATCGCCCGGAAGGGGCGCCTTGATCCCCCGACCGGAGGCCTGGGGGATGGCCCTGGGCCTGGCCGCCTACCTGCTCTCCAATATCGGGATGGGGGTGCAGAAGGCGGGGGCCTGTGGCTTCGTGGCCCGGAGGCGGGGCCCGGGGATCTGGTTTGTGGGCACCGCGATGACCGTGGTCGGGGCATTTCTCCTCTTCCCGGCCTATGGCCTGGCCCGGGCCTCGGTGGTGGCTCCCCTGGAGGGGTTGGGCCTGGCGGCCCTGGCCCTCTTCGCCTCCCGGGTCCTGCGCGAGCCCTGGACCCGGACCCATCGGGTGGCCCTGGGCCTGATCGTCCTGGGAACCGTCCTGACGGGTCGGGTCGGGGCTCTTCCGAAACAGGCTTCGGAAGCCTTTCGCCCGGAGGCCTTCGCCTGGGGAGCGGGTCTTCTTCTGGGTGCGGCAATGCTGCTGGTCCTGCTGCTGGCCCTCCCGGGGATTCGAGGCTTCTTCACGGAGCGGTCGCCGGGCGCGGTGGGGATCCTGCTGGGAGGGGCCGCGGGGACCTGCGCGGGCGTGGCGATGGTCCTCCAGAAGGTCGTGGGAGGCACCTTCCTGGCCGACCCCACCCAGGTCCTCCAGGAACCCTACCTGTTCCTCTTCTTCCTGGTGGCGGGGCTTGGCTTCGTCACCCAGCAGGTCGCCTGGTTGCACGGAACAGCCGTCGAAGTGGTGGGGACCTACTCCAGCATGGCCCTCCTGGTGCCTGCCGGCACGGCCTGGGCCCTCTTCGGGGAGCCCTTCACGGCGGGGTTGGCCCTGGGGTTGGGCCTGGTGGTCCTGGGCGTCGTCCTGCTGGCCGGCCAGGCCGCCGCCATCCAGGGACTCAGGGGCGACCCACCAGACCGCGCGCCTTCTTGAAGAAGAGGTAGAACAGGTTGCCCAACCCGTCGCGGAAGGAGCGGATCTTGGCCCGTCCGATGCGGGCGGTGTAGGCGCCCGGAACCTCCAGGGCCCGGAAGCGCGTGAAGGCCTCGATCTTGATCTCTTCGGAGAAGGCCATCCCTTCGGCGTGGAGGTTCAGGAAGGGCAGGATCTCCTGGCGGAAGATCCACATCCCGCTCTGCG
>Ga0334890_1002564_pt1 | contig 20585 bp, 19 predicted proteins | sample GraSluR1_MG_3_FD_207220 | JGI IMG/M metagenome (GOLD analysis project Ga0334890, IMG submission 207220) | Sludge microbial communities from methane-producing bioreactor in Wageningen University, Netherlands - Granular Sludge_31_08-R1 | ecosystem: Engineered > Bioreactor > Anaerobic >... | reverse complement strand
GTTGTTTTAACTTTCTCCAGTAATCTGATGGGGATTTACTTTCGCTAAGAACTCCTACAACATCAATTACTGAAAAATACCAATCTTCATCATCTTCATCCCATAAAGCCTTATTTTTTGGTTTTCAAAAAGTTTAATTGCATTCTTCCCCGTCATTATTAATAACCTCGATATAATTTTTGATTGATCAATTTAAATATCCATATTATTAACAATCTCCATAATACTATACAGGACATAAGTATTAAATTTTGTGGTCTACAAAGTCACCTTCTAAAACCAATGAAATGTAAAAAAAAGTGGGATTGTTAAGTACACTCTTTATTACAGTGTGTACCTAAATACACCAGTTAACTTAACCTAAAGACTTTTCCATCCGATGGAAAATGAAACCGATGATTCAAAAAGTTTAGGCACTGAAAATTTAACCTAAAACATTCTGTACAGACCCTGAGAATTGTGCAAAGCGGATCATAAACAAAAAAAAATTAATTTTGTTCATGAAGTGGTGGAATCATAAAAAAATTTAGTGAACTTTTTAATCAGTATCTGATCCTGACCCTTCAAGATTGTTAATTTGTTAATACTGAAAATTTTTTTAGTGACTATTGTCACTAGCATTATGTTTACTTATAACTTGTAGTAAAATATAAGGAAAACATATAGTGATGACTAAATTCTAATGGTTTATACAATTTAGGGAAATGTTTATATTAAATGAAATCAAATTATCTACTCGAATCTGAATTTCGTAGTGACTATTACCACTATTTAAATAGATCGATTGTGATTATAGTCACTAATTGATTATACAGATAGATCTATAAACACAGGGAGGTGTGCTATACATGAAAAAAATTTTTGCAACAGTTCTCCTCATGGTTGCGATATTAGCCATTGCAGGTTATGCAGGGGCAGCAAGCAGCGTAACCCAACAGGCAAGTGTAACCGTAAGTCCAGTCATCGCTTTAAGTGGTCCTGCTACCATAGATTTCGGTACAGTAACAGACAGTACTGCAGGTTCAACTCCGTTAACTGTGACTAATACACTGACAGACGGATCTAACATGGCTATAGACGTTTACACCAGGGCTAACGATACCAAGATGGTGAACACCGATTCCAGTATAACCGATATCATAACACCGATTCAGTTTACCCCGCATGGTGGTTCAGCAACAGACTACACAACCGGATATCAGATGGCTTACGCTAACTGGCCTAAACCAGTCCAAGGCGGAGCACCTGTAACCTGGGGACAGGTTCTAAACATAAACGTGCCATCATATACTAACAACGGAACTTACGTAGTGACCATCTACAACACAGCAGTGGCCCACGGTGCAGTTGCACCAACACCATAAAAGCAATAAATTTCTAAAACTTTTTTTTATTTTTTTTTAGTATTCTTTAGAATTCAAAAAAATTAGGATTAATATTTCAAATTTAAGAAATTATATTACAATTCGTGATTCTAATCATCATCGATCTAATCATTATTAATTGGAGGTTAATAACATCAAAAAAACAAGGATATCTAAAATCATGACAATCACCCTGATTTTAGGTTTATTAGGGGCTATCGTACCAGTCTATGCGACTGGACTTTTAGCCACTCCTCCACAATTCCAGTATAAACTAGATTCATCCAATCCAACGGGTAGTGGAGAAGTAACCATCAAAAACATAGGGGAAGAGACTGTCAACGTTACCATAGAGAAAAAAAGAATGCTGAAGGACGATCTGCACCTGGAACTTACCGATGATGGAATAGCAGACTGGATCACCATCACATCACCCACTAACTTCACCCTGGCACCGGGCCAGAGTGCTCAGGTTTCCTTCCAGATAACTGCCCCTGAAAAATATGACTACAACGATGCTGTAGGGGCTATAGTCGCCAATGCCGTGCCACAAAACACCGCCAGCAAACCAGGCATAACAGTATTACAGGGCATACAGTTAGTTATACCCATTGCTGTTGGTTTACCAGGGTCTATAGTTAATTCAATGGAGATCACTGACCACTCTGCACCTCAGGTCCTGCTGAGTTTCATACCCTGTGTTTTCACCTACGAACTGAATAACAATGGTACTGTATATGCTAATGTTACCGGTGAAATCAAGTTGAGTGGGTTGTTGAACAGTGCCACCGTACCCATAGAGACTGGTGTTTATCCTGGAGACAACTACACCCTCCAAACTAACTGGACACCGGGATTCTTCGATTTTGGTTTCTACTCCGCAGATACTACCCTAAACTACGGCCGCTACCAGCCGGACAACACGGTCAAAACCCACGATACAGTCCTGGTTATACCAGTATGGCTCATTATCATCATAGTTGTAGGGGTGCCCATATTGTATCTCAGACGGAAAGGGGTCGAATTCCCGATCAAGATTAAGATACAGAAGAAATAACTGGAATTTAAAGATACAGGAAAAATAACTGGAACTCCGGAGATACAGAAGGAAATAATGGATTTACAAGCGGACTGGGGATTTAAAAGTGTATGAAATTATTATAACTACAGGGGATATTAAGAAGATGGTATTCGCCGTGTCCCTGGTGATGCTGATCCTGGTGAGTGTACTGACAGTATTTGCAGATAACAACACCACCAATAACACCACCGGCCCCTCCCTCAACAATTCCAATATAACAGTTGAGCCCATGAGTGCACGGGCATCGGTGACCGTATCCCCCTCAACCGTGAACTTGGGAACAGTAATGCCGGATGGAACCCTGCACAGCTACCCAGGAATAACCACCGTCACGGTAACGGATTGGGGTTTGATCTTCGACACGGATCTGTATGTTAGGGCCAGTGGTGCCTTCCTCAATACAGCAGATCCATCAAGCACCATACCCTTAAGCAATTTCCAGTACGACAACCCCACCACCGGCAGCCGAACATCCTTCACCACCAGCAACACTTTGGTTGACTCATGGACATCTTTTCTTTACATGCAGGAAACTGTGTCCATGAATTACTACCTAACCATACCCACCTTCACAACCAACGGGACCTACATCACGACGATAATTTACAGTGTGGCTTGATTTTTTCTTGAATTAGATTTTTTGGAGTCATGAAGAAAAGATTAAGATATCATTTTAATTCTGAATTTAATATATATCCTATGTTATGAGTATAGTCTGGATCAAAGGCGTTGAGCGTAGTTATAATTCAATATCGTGCTAATAAATCCATTCTTACCTAATATTTATATCTTTAACGATTTAAAAAGCTGAATGATGCTAATTTCCGTCTTTCAAAGTAGTTTCAACACCTAACCTTTACACCTTCAATCTATTTATATTAATTTACCAAATATAATAACATGATATCTACATTATCACCATATACGGCAAGTACTGCTACGGATGTGATGTCCTTTAGTATTTTCATGTTCACCATTGCCTTTTTGGTGATCTTTCTTTCTCTTAAGATTTTACTCAAATCAGAATCACAGAATAAATCGGTGAAGAAATTTTTGGGCGGTATAAACATGCTGTTACTCCCCCTTCAAATAATTTTTATTTTATTTGTTATAGAAAGGATTGTAGCGTTGATATAAAGGTTTGCTGGATAGAAAAGTAATTTGTTGCTATTTTCAATAAATTTCAATTATTTTTAACAAAAAATTTAAGTTCTCAATCCATCCCAATTTATTTTAATCAGGGCCCTGTTTTTTATGTAGATTTTTATAACGTGGCTAAATAATAGGGAATGATCAGTAATAGCATGGTGTTGGAGATTCCGTGAGCAAGGGAAATTCCGATTATGCTTCTAGTTTTATAGAAGATGTAACCGTAGAATAATCCCACCAAAAATACGAATATTACATCGGGAAGGGAGTGGCTGATGTTCAGGGCGGTGAAGAGTAATGTGGAATATAGTATTCCCAATCCAGCGCCAAGAGCATTTTGAGCATTTCGCTGTATTATGCCCCTGAACAGTAGTTCCTCGGCGAATCCGGTGCTTATAATTATTATGATACTTCCGATAACCAATGATTCCAGGTTAATGGTGGGGCTTAATGGTAGAGGATGCAGTATGGAGTATTCCAAAACACCGAATACTATACCAGTACAAGCGATTAACAATTGTAAAGGCAGTGTACTCCAGGTTAACCCCACATTTTGCCTGGTTAAGCTCTGTACTTTCATCAAAGTATATGAAATGGTAAATAAGGTGATTCCGGATAGGATAAACCAGTACACTTGTGAAATGGGTATCATCGGTAGTGATAATCCAATTATCAAGACGATGGGAAAGGCGGTCATACTGCATAGTAAAAGACGTAGCGGTGGTGATCTGGTTACAGATAAGTGAATTAGAAGGGCGAAGATTATCACCGCTTCAAGTATTAACCCTAATTGTAAGTTATAGAAAATTACGAAGCATTCTGCGGTAATCAATGCTAATAAATAAAAGAGTAGGAAAACTAATTCTATCCGAGTTGGTTTTAAATTCTCTATCATTCAATTAACCCTTTTTTGGTTAAAAAACAGGTGATTTATTTTCCACTATTTGGAATATTATTCAGTAAAAACTGGTTTATTATATGGGAATTTCAGCCGTAAGATGATTTTACCATATTAAGATATAGTCTTTTTTAACTTTGTTAACTATCTATTTAATACTTTATAAACTTGCATCCATTCTTATGAAAGTTAGAAAGACCATGCCTTCCTTTTAAATGTTTAATGGTTCATATATTAAGTTTAATCGTAGTGCAGTTCAACAATGGTATAATTCTGGTTTTCAAACACTATGTTGGCATAGGTAGGTATTATTAAACTGGAATCGTTGTAATAAATCACGTTGTCAACCCAGTGTACGGTGGTCTCATTGTGCGATACGTACTTCAAGGTTTTATCGTACAGTATGTACCCGATTCTTTTTTCCATAAAAGTCGGTATATGGTCGGTTTGATAACCCAGAAGATGGAAATCCTTATAATCAAAGGGCTGTCCCGTGGTAGCGGCCAGAAATATGCCTAAATAGTAATTGTTGGTTAAAACTACCTCTGATTTATTTCCATTCTGCTTAAACCAGTTTGACACTTCTATCTCAGATGGGGTGGGTGGTGCAATCTTCACCATTCCAAAATCGGTTTTAAGATCAAATTCCACCATACTGGGACTGGTTACTGTTAATATTCCCTGAAGCGTGGCTATTAAGAAAATTAAAATCAGAAACAGAGAAGCTTTATGCTTACTTTTTATGCGGGGGATGAAATTTCCCTTGAACAGGCCGTTCTCTCTTAACTTATGGTAGATGTAACGCACACCACAGCCCCCTAATATGGAAAGGGGAATGATCATGTATATTAAAATTCTGTAGGAAATAACGTTTACACCCACCAGATAAGACAGGCTGAATAAGAACATGGATAAAACCCATAAGACTAAAACTAAATCTTTAACCCGCCTTTTCTGGAGTGCCAGGATAAATCCCACCAAACCAAAAAGTAAAACTAATGGACCGATATTCCTCAGATAGCCCAGGAAACTAATGGGCCTGGTGTCCACGGTAATCAACAAAAGACCGAGAGATGTGAACCCTTTTTGAAGGACATCGAAAATTAACTGATGCTTAAAGATAAGTAGCAACGTTATTATAAGTCCGGTGACTGTTAGAATCACAGTAATCAGGGTTCTATGCCTGTTGAAAACTAAAATATATCTTTTGATTCCTATAATCAAAAAGGATGCCATTATTATCAAAATGCTTAATAAAGCTCCCAAATGGGTTAAAGCAATTAAAACCAGAAGTAAACCCACAATGATAGAATATTCGTACTTTTTATCGTTTATAACCAGATAAAAGAAGTAGAGTGCGAATATTAAAAATATTAAGGCAAAATTCTCTGGCAAAGTTAACACGAACCTACTGAACAAAAGCGAGGATAACACTAGAAATCCGGCTGAAATTCCAGTCAGAAGTCCGTACATTTTTTTCCCGATATACGTAGCGGATAGGACAACTGAAAAGGCAATGAAGGGTTGCAAAAATCGTGCCAGTTGAAAATAATCGGCATTCAACAGATTACTCACTGCTCCCAGCATCAAATGGAATAAAGGAGGATAATAAATAGAAACACCTTGTGAGACAGGATCGATCAGGGGATCGGTGAATATCAGCCCATAGGTACTGTATATCTTGGCTATATGAACGTGCCAAATTATATCAAAACTAAGGGGCCATTGATTGGTTAATGTGGGATATAAAGCCAGGGAAAAAGCTAATATGGCCGGTATAAATAGTAAAAATGAAGAATATCTATTTTTAAACATCTTTAACCCTCCAACTTTTTAGAATGTAAATTTTAGGAATTCATTAAAGCATTACATTGGATTATCAACTTTTTCCGTTCAACGTTTATCAATAGTTTTAGTAAAGGGTAGATAAAGTTTTTATTCTAAATTAAAGAACATCAAACGAATCAAGAAAAATATTATTGTGATCCAGTACAAGACTCGTGGGAAAACATATATTAATGCATTCATCATATTACTATATGGACTATTTTGCACAGCGGCTCAAAGAGTAAATCATCCTGGAATTAATTTTATTTAAAGGGACTAGAGAATAATAGAGGGGACTATTAAAATAATGGATCATAAAAAATTTTCGTATACAGATATTCTGCTAATTCTGATCTTAACCCTTCTTTGTGCTTTATTCTTTTATACGCCTATATTAAATGAAACCATCGTAAAATCCATTTTAGGACTGCTTTTAATAGTTTTCATACCGGGTTACGTAGTTATTGCATTTTTATTCCCCAGAAAAAGTGATTTGAGTACTATTGAACGACTGGCGTTAACTGTAATTTTAAGCATGACTATTACAGTATTAACCGGTATGGTTTTAAATTACACACCATGGGGTATTCATGTAGTAACAATTTTAACACCACTGGTGGGGATTACTCTGGTTTTGTGTGTCGCAACGTTCTGGAGAAGAAGCCGCATACCATACGAGGAACATTTACGGCTTGATCTTGGCAATTTCTTTAGAAGGATGAAACTTGGTTTTTTCCAAGAATCAAAGACAGGTAAGATCCTATCGGTAATTGTGGCAATTTCAATTGTTTTAGCATTATCATCCACAGCATATGTTATAGTTATGCCTAAACAAAATGAATCATATTCTCAATTCTATATACTGGGCCCTGATGGTAAGATCAACAATTTTCCAACCACCATGTCCCCGGGACAGGAAGGTAATTTGATCATAGGCGTTGTTAATAATGAGAACAAACAGACATCATACCACCTGTTTGTAACCTCAAATGGAGAGGTACTAATCGATGAAGTTTTAACCTTAAATAAAAAACAGAAGATGGAAATACCCTTCAACTTCACCGCCGGAGATCCAGGAACAAGAAAAATGGAATTTTACTTATATAAACTCCCTGATAATGCCAATACTTATCGCTATCTGTATTTATGGATCAACGTTACCGGTTGAACCAAACAATTGGCTCATCAAATAATAACAATTATTCTTATTTTTAATTTAATCGTAAATATGTTCTTATTTTCATTCACAAAAACCATGGCTTTTCAAGCGGACACATGGACTATATAAGTTGTTTGAACAACAACCCACACATCCACCCACTTTTTTGTGATAATGTTCACGAATTTCGGGTTTTATCCAAAGTATTAAAGGTTATTAATAATAAAAGTATAGCTTGAAATATTTTATCAGAAAATTTGCATTCAAATAACGATCTTAAAATCAAGGAATAGGACCTCCATATTATTATATCTGAGGAAAAAAAATGGATTCAAACTCGAATTTAAAACCAAAAGTAGCTATAATAGGTAGTAGGGGCATACCCAATAAATATGGTGGATTTGAGGGATTTACCGAAAGATTGAGCATAGAAATGGTTAAACGGGATTGTAACGTTTCTGTTAGTTGTGAAGGTAAACAGGATGTTAACTGCCCTAAAGTTTATAAGGGTGTTAATATTTTTTATTTCCCACTGAATCCTCCCCAGTCAAGCGCCCTTAGAATATTTTATGAAGTCTTTTACGATTTTTATTCACTGATCTGGGCGGCTCGAAATGTAGACTACATATACATGCTGGGATACAGCGCAGGAATTTTCTTTTTCATTCCACATCTCTTTAGAAAAAAGTTAATAGTAAATCCTGATGGTTTAGAATGGAAAAGAAGTAAATTCAGTTCATTCATCCAGACACTGCTTAGGATCAACGAAAAATTAATGACCCTCTGGGCAGATGAAATAGTGGCCGACTCCAAGGAATTAAAAGACTATTTAGATGCTAGATATGGTACCAACTCCAAATTCATCCCATACGGTGTTGTTGAATATTTCGAATCTTCCTGGGACGCTGATGAACTACCGGAAAAATTACAGGGAAAAATCACGAAAAACAATTACTGGCTGATAGTGGCCCGTTTAGAACCGGAAAATAATATACACACCATAATACAGGGTTACCTTAAAAGTAAATCAGACCTGCCACTGGTAGTGATTGGCAATTATTCCTCTCCAAAATATCAGAAAATTATTGAGGATACCATCAGCCAAAAAGCCGATGACAAAAAGATCATATTTACGGGAGGCATATACCAACCAGATCTTCTGGAAATGCTTCGTAAGAACTGTTTTGCATATCTACATGGTCATAGTGTAGGGGGAACAAATCCCTCTCTTTTAGAGGCTATGATAAAGAAAAATTTAATTCTGGCCCATGATAATCAGTTCAACAGAGAAGTATGCCAGGATTCTGCTTTATACTTCGACAGTACCCAAAAATTAAGCAAAATAATGGACGATGCAAACATGAAAGGTGAAGAATATCTTAATTTAAAGTATGGAGCATATTACAGGGTTAAAAAAGAGTATTCATGGAACAACATCGTCGAAGATTACATGGACCTGTTTTCAAGCCAAAAACCTGCTTTACAACAGAACGAGGTTGGTTCAACAGTAAAGGCAGAAGTTAAATACTCGAAATAATGATGAAGCGTACTTGGAAAATTTATAAATAGACTCTATATGTAGTTCAGGAAATTTATAAAAATTGTAGATAAATATCTGTATGGGATTCTCCTTTTTTTATATTAAGAAAATTTGTGGAATAGATACATTAAAACACGGTATATATCTCAAGTTATTTGAAACTTCCCTAAAAAATATTAGAGATAACCTTATAGGAAAGTATTCATCTCTTTATATATAATATATCAAATTCACATAGTAATAAACTTTCCAGGATTCTGCACTTAAATGGTGGTTAAATGGGTGAGATGCCTTTAGTTTCCATAATAATTCCAGTATATAACTCGGAACATGTTTTGGGGTTGTGTTTAGAGAGTATTAAAAAACAAACCTATGACAGCATCGAAGTTATTGTTGTTGAAAGCAGAGAATCTTCAGATAAGACTCTGGAAGTTGCAGCCCAATATGAAACCAGGATATTCAAATTAAAAGACAAAGAAAGGTCACCAGCCATAAACTACGGGATTAAAATGGCTGATGGAAAATATGTTTACAGAGTAGATTCTGATGTTGTTTTGGATAGAAATTTGGTTTCAGAGGCTGTGGAATTATGCGATGTCCAAGGATACGATGCAGCTTCCATTTTATGGTCCCCCGATCCATCAATAAGTTTCTGGGCCAAGGTCAGAAAGCTGGAGAAAGACTGTTATAAAGGGGATCTGGACCATGCCGGAGTGAGATTTTTCCGTAAAGATGTTTTTGACGATCTAGGTGGTTTCAATGAAAAACTGGTTGCAGGTGAAGATTACGATCTCTACAACCGATTCAAAAAGACAGATTATACCATAGGAGTAGTTAAGGCGGAAGAACTGCACAAGGGAGAGCCAAAATCGGTAGTTGACATTATAAAAAAACAGTATTACTATGGAAAATCCCTGAATAGTTTTTTAAATGAAAATAAAGGTCAGGGTATAAAGCAAATGTCGCCGTTTAGAATCGCTCTCCTTAAAAACTGGAGGAAATTTCTACAAAACCCGGTGTTAATCCCGGGATTCTTCACCTACTACCTAATTATATATTCATCCACCTTCATAGGAATGCTAGCCGGTTATATCAATACTAAAACAGGTAAGCAAAATATCGATAGGGTTTAATGACAATAAATATGATACAGTAACCATTGTGAACTGTTCGGAGATTTATTGGATAAAAAAATTTATCTAACAACCTCTGAAACTAAATTAAAATTTTTAGAAAGAAAATTTAATCTATTTTCCTAGGAAATTATTTCCTACTGTTTGACAGAAAAAAACGGATTAGAGACAGAGCCAAATGAAGATCTTGATAATTAACGGAGGGGAGAACAGCTGTCCCGGGGGTGTTAATAAGACGGTCCGTGAAACAGCTAAAAATTTATCCGCCCGGGGAAATCAGGTGGTTCTTCTACAGGAAAATCCTTACAATAACCCGGAAAGAGAATTTATAGATGGTTATGAAGTTATAAGGGTAAAATCATCCCTAAGGAACTATTTATACGGATTTAACCTCGAACTCCTTTTTAAATTCAAAAAATTATACCGATCTTTAGCACCGCAGATCATCCACATCCACGGCTACCATGCTCTGCTATCTTTAGAAATGATTTCATTAATTAAAAATACTGATCCGCATATCCCAGTGGTTTTTTCTCCGCACCTGGATGTTTACAGAAGCTCTTACGCCGGAAAATATTTATGGGAAATTTATAACTTCTTTGGTAAATCAATTTTCAAAAAATGCGATCATATCATCTCCCCCTCCAATTTTGAAGCTTCTAACATCTCCAGAAATTATGGAGTGGATGAAAAAGATATTACGATAATTCCCCACGGTGTAAATTTAATTGATACCCAAAAAAAGCACCTGGATAAAAATAAACCCTGCAAATTGATATACTCCGGATACCTAGTAAAGAGAAAAGGAGTAAATCACATAATAGAAAGTTTAAACTATCTGGTAAATGTGTTGAATTTTAAGGATGTGGAACTCACAATCATCGGTGATGGACCGGAAAAACCAAACCTAAAACTGCTGTGTAAAAAATACAACCTAGACAAATTCGTGGTGTGGAAATCCTTCCTAACAGATAAGGAATATGTAAAGGAGATAAAAGACTCTCAACTGTTCTTACTCCTATCTAATTCAGAAGCTTACGGTATAACCGTGGCAGAAGCATTAGCCATGGGAACACCTTGTTTAGTGTCCAGGAAAACAGCTATAAAAGAATTTTTAGACGAACCAGGATGTTTTGGTGTGGATTATCCTCCGGATCCAAAACAGGTGGCCGAGAAGGTGCTTGAAATCTACGATGATGAGGTGCAGGTAGGCCCATTCAGCGACAAGATCCGAACCTGGGATAAAGTGGCCCACGATTACGAAAGGGTATACCAGGCACTCTTAGGAGGTTTTACATCTTGAAATCTGGAAAAACCCGGTCCGAACCGGGAAAAAAACGGTTTGAAAAGGGAAAAAATCATCCTGAACTGGAAAACCAGCCTGAATCAGAGAAGATCTCGAAACCCATCGGCCTGGTAACTTACACCATTGGAAAAGCAGGTCTATCACCCTTACAGGATCTGATTAAAATACTAAATGAAATAACAGATAAAGTCTGCCTGATAGTAACCAAAGATCAGGAAATCAAGGATATGAAATTCGATTCTTTTGCGGAGATAGACCATGAAGGCGGGGGAAATCCATTTAAAAGATTCCTGAACATTTTCATAACCCAGATGAGAATCTGTTCTGCAATTTTTAGGATGAAGAAGGCTGAAAACCTGATCTTTTTTATGGGCGGTGAAATACTGATACTCCCCATGTTGGTGTCAAAAATTTTGGGGAAAAAGGTGTTACTGGCCCTGGCTGCCTCACAAAAAAGCATGAGCAATGTAAATAAGGATTTTTTCCGATTTTTCTCCTTTATATGTGACATAAACTTTTATCTTACCGATGAAATAATCGTATACTCACAAAACCTGGTTAAGGAGTGGCATCTAACCCGGTATGAGTATAAGATTAGCTTCGCTTCCCAGCACATCATTGATCCAGACAAATTCTATAAATTTAAAGAGATAAGTCAGAGGGAAAACCAGATAGGTTACATCGGTCGTTTAAGCCCTGAAAAAGGTGTTCTTAACCTGGTTAAAGCGGTTCCCCTAATTTTGGACGAGAGGAAAGATGTAAAATTCACGGTTATTGGAGATGGGAAGTTGATGCCTGAAATAGCAGAATACGTCACATGTAACCGGCTGGAGGAAAATTTAGATCTGAAGGGATGGGTGGACCATCAGGAACTGACTGATTATCTGAATGAATTTAAGGTTTTAATTTTACCATCCTACACTGAGGGACTTCCTGGTGTAATTTTAGAAGCAATGGCCTGTGGAACTCCAGTATTAATCACAGGTGTGGGTTCTATACCGGACATAATCGATGATCATGTGAATGGCTTTCTATTAAAGGATAATTCGGTTAATTCTATTAAAAATGGAGTTATTGAGGCATTGAATTATCCTGAATTAAACCAGGTTTCCGATAATGGAATTCAAACTACCAGATCATTTACATTTAATGAAGCTATCAATAAATATAAGAACATATTACGATAAAAGAATAATAAGGTGCCTAATTGAAAGAAGTAAACCTGAGATCTAAAATTATACCTTTCGTATGTTTCATTTGCGTGTTTTTACAGGCCTACATAATCAATAATGTAGGCGGAACCAGCCAGTATGAGGTTTCAATCTACACGGCTTACCCCAACTACTTCTGGATTCTGATGGTTATAATCTTCTTTTTAACCTTTCTAAACGTGTTCTTCTTTGTGGAAAAAAAGACAAGCTATATGTCAGTCATATTAACTTTAATCGCATCTGTCAATTCATTATCATTATTCCTGCTGTTACCGTTTTTTAGAAATTATTACTTCTTCAATCCCTTTGATTCCTTAACCCACCTAGGCTATGTTAACGACATATTCATGAGCGGCAACTTCACCATCAACTACTACCCATTGATTCACATCTTCATCTACGCGGTGTCTGATTTCTCCCGGATAGATCCTAAGGTGGTGTTCTTCTTTATACCTCTACTTTTCAACATGTTTTTCATAGCTTCAATGTACATACTTGTGAGATCAGTAAACAAGAAGGTTGCCTTAATAGTGACTTCATTTTCAATTATGCCAGTATTGTATAACAGTACTACCTATGTAACTCCATCTGGAATGGCCTTCTTCCTGATCCCCATCTTCTTATACCTGTTCTTAAAAACCAGGACAGAAAATAGAAATTTAACTTCATATTCCATATTAATGGTTTTATTCCTGTTGATGCTCCCCTTCTTCCATATGGAAGTAGCGGTACTGCTCATAGTAATTTTAATGGCCGTATTTCTATACTTCAGATTTGGACATCCCACAAAATGGCTGGAGGAAAGAAAAAAAAGCTTCAAAAAGACGATAAAAGAAAGCAGGTTAAAAACGGGCAACTGGATGGAAAACAGGGAAAGATCTCCAAAAATGGCGGATAGAGGAAGTGGATATTACTCTAGATTAAAGTTGTTCATCAAAAGAAACAGCCTGCTTGAAGTAGAAATAATGTTCATACTTATCTTCACCTGGTTTTCCTTCTCCATAATATTTGTCTCCACAGTTAAGGAAGTTCAGCACGCATTTCTGTTTAACACGGAATTATCTTCAGCCTCTATACTGCAGTCAACATCTTTAACCTCATTTAAGGTGATCTATGCCATAGTAAAGGTTTATGGCCCTGATATATTCTTCATAGGAATAGCTTTATTGATACTGTTATTCATATTTGTTTTCAGAAAAAGACAATTTGGACCGGTTTATGGTTCTTTGGGATTGACGTACGTTTTTCTGGTGTTTTTAAATTTCTTAACTTTCTTTAGAGGTTTAATTCTCGGACAGAGAACCGTGAAATATTTAGTATTAATATCCATGGTCATAGTGAGCATAGCCATTTACACCATGCTTAAAGTTGAAAAACCCCGGATAGAACGGCCATATAAATTTAAACCCAGGATTAACCGGTCATATCTATTTTCAATCATAATGATACCGGTAATTGTTCTATCAATTTTTTCCACATATACATCCCCCATAACCTACGGCCTCAACCTGCAGGTAAATGAACAGACATTCGATGGTTATTCTTTCTTCGTTTCACATAAAGAGAATTTAACCGCCTTAGATTTTCCTAATAATCCCCAGACATTCCAGAACGCTATTCTGGGCAGCCACACTCAGTACACTGACCAAATCAGTGCAATGCAGCCTGTGGACCATTTTGGATACAGCACCGATCTGGCTAATACCAGTAAAAATTTCGGATCCACCGGTTTGAAAGACATAGAACTTGTAAAACCCCTGGTAGGCCATCTAGGTAATTTCTATCTGGGCAACGTCTACTTGATAGTGGATGATTCCACCAGACAGGACAGCCAGCTATATACCAAGGAAGATTTCGACAAACTAATGCAGGATAACACGGTTAACAGAGTCTTTGATGATGGAGGAGTAAACCTGTACTACATCATACATATATATTATTGATGTAATTGAATAAGGTTCAACTTGGATATTCGATAATTGGATATTTCAATTAGGATATAATCAGTTAAAAGTACATTATCTATACGAATTTAGTCAGATATTAAATCATCAACATGGGTTTTATTAAAAACAGATATCAGTTTTTCGAAGTCAATCCTTAGGAAGCTGCACAAAATGCAGATGGACGTGTAAAATTTGATGGTGCCTGATCCATGCAGGGATTTTTTGAAGTACTCCCTGCTTTTGGCCCATTCTTTTTGATGCAAGGATTTTCTTCCTAATTTAAAATAGACCTCCATCAAATCGTTATTTTTTGCTTTCCTGATTTGCTCCAGGTTCACCGATAACAGTTCCTTTCTATCAGCAGGTAAATTGTTAAAGAATTCGATGGAATAATCCATATCAGACTTGATCATGTCAAAGGCATTTTTCAAGGTGGCTTGGCCTCGATGATGCCTCCAGTATCCCATCACATCATCGGTGTAATGGAAATCTCCCAGAGTACTTAAATTTAGCCAAGTTGAATAATCAACGTAAGGGGATTTAGGGGGCTGTTTGAAACCTTCAATTTCTAACAGGGATTTTTTCCGGCACAACACCGTACATGCCGGTATGAAATTTTTCAGCAGAAGCCGATCTAGGATTTCCGTGGTTCGGGAGATCGCCGGATAAGATCCTGGTTCGTGAAAAAGCCTTTCCGGGTTACCTTCACCATCCACGATCTGGGCGTTTCCCCAGCTTAAAACAGTGCCCGGATTTTTAAAGGCCTTTATCTGCTCTCCCAGTTTATGATCCGGCCAGTAATCATCCCCTTCTAATACCGCGATATATTCACCCTTAGATAGATCCAGGGCTTTATTATAGGTTTTATTAAGGTTTAAAATACCAGTGTTATGTTGTTTGATGTAGACTATCCTCTTATCATCAAATTCTGAGATTATATCTGCGGTATTGTCTGTAGATCCGTCATCAATAATTATCTGTTCCCAGTTTGGATAGTCCTGTGCTAACACACTATCTATACATGTTTCGATACTTTTACTATGATTATAGGTGGGGGTGATAATTGAAATTAGTGGATTGTTTGACATACACATTTTCAACCTTTCTTTGTGGGAGTTCTTTTAATGAAGAATATAGCCTGATCTCCCATGTTATTTTTATTTAATTCATTGGATTTCTTTTTATATTCCTTGATTTGTTTTTTGGTAAACATACTTTTTTTAGGATTTATTAAGTAAGACCTTTTGGATATTAATGGAATATCCTTTTTAATCTGTTCACTTGCGTAAAACTGATATTCACTGGAGTCATATACCGTTTTTATTATTTCCAAACCTGATCTATCAAGTAGGGTTTGGAAACTTCTAACAGTATACACATAGAAGTGGCGTGGCGCGTCTATCTGCATCCAGTCTGAGCCGTAAAGTTTCCAGATGTAATCGTTTTTAACAGGCATCCGGATGATGCACAATCCATCTTCTGATAGTAGATCTGACAGCTTTAAGATAGTTTCATGGGGTTGGGGTAGATGTTCGAATGAATGGTTGAAGATTATGAGGTCAAACTCTGCCTCGGTGGGAAGGTCCTGTATCTGCAGCTTGAAAATTTTCAGGTCTTCCAGTTTAATATCCTCTTTAACATAGGGTTCGACCCCGATTAAATTCTTAAAACCCAATTCTCTTAAGTAGTATAGAAATGCCCCGCTTCCACAGCCTACATCTAATATTTTATAATCCTTTTTTAATTCAATATTCCGTAAAACATAGAATATGGAATCACCTGGCTGTGGGAATATCTTATTTATTAATTTTCCCAATCTTCCTTTATTAAAAACTATATATTCATTCCTTTTTATCCGGATAAGCTTGGTTAAGGTGTTCCTTATTTTTTTAAATTTATCAAAGGAATAATATTCTTCATTAGAATAATATCGTTCTATGTTTGTGGGGCTATTGATGATTTGGAGGCAACCGCATTTATGGCATTCTAAGTAGTCAAAAGTTTCCTTAATGCCAAACATCATTTCTTTGATCTGGAAGATTTTGTTACTTTCTTTATTCCCACAAATTTTACATTTAATTTTATCACTCCTTGAAAACCAGATTTATTGCCCTATCTTCAGTCAGAGATATTTATCTAATAATGATATCCATATTATAAATAGGATTAATAATGCTGGTAGATCGAATATCAGACAGGCGAATATGATTATAAATACTTTGGTTAATACATAAGGTAAAGCATTGAATAACACTTCATTTATATTGAAATTGTTTTTAAGTCCATATGAAACTGTAGAAATTATTGAAATCATAAATAGGATTACGAATATTATATTGAAGATAAATGAATTTCCCAGTAAGTATGAACTTCCCAGTATGAGTGCAAATCCTGTTATCAGCAACAAATACTCTAATAAACACGAATACTTTCTACCTATTAAGACTGCAAATGTTTTACAATTATTTATTTGGTCTTCATCATAATCTACTATAGTATGTTTGATTTCATGGGCAAGATAAATAATATATAAGCCTAAAAGTAGGAAACTTGAGGGATAATTGAAATAATTAAATTCTACTAGGAGAATGAATGGTGCAGCTAGGTAACCTATAAATGAAGCAATGAATGGTCCTAAAACCGACTCTTTAAATCTTATTTTAAAACCACTGTATGCCAACCAGAGGAGTATATAAAATAAGAAAATAATAAAGGCCACATAAGATTTATAAAACAATATAAAAAGGATAATTGAGATTATAATTGATATTAACATCCATATCATGGTGGTTTTTTTGGAAATATCTCCTCTTGTTATCGGATTTTTATATTTAGGATCAAATGGAGCATCGCATATAGTATTATAGATACCTCCAGCTGCCATTATACCCATAAAAGGCAATACTAAAAGTAAAGAATACACTGAATCAACAAGTCCATTGACCACTAAAATTGCATAAAAAGGAAACACAAATATCAACTGGTTTAGATAGGGAAACATTCGCGTCGCCCTATAAAGCCCTTCAATAGTCTTAATCATCGTATCATATCCTCTCTTTTTTTATATAATATTAAAGCCAACAATCCTATTAGAATGAATGGCATCATAGTTGTGGTGCCTATGAGAATATACTCTATTCTTCCTAAATTAAATGCTTTAACGGCATTAAATAAAAAGTAAATTAGGTAGACAACTATAATATACAGGTAGGAATAGGTGTTTAATTCTATTTTAAAGTCCTTTGATGATGATAATACCTCATAACATCTAAAGATGAAAACAACAAGCGTCGTAACCAAAAACCACCCTACGAAGTTACTTATAGGAACACCAAAGTAGGGTCCCACCGTACTGTAAACCCATTGGGCTACATTTGGAGAAATAGAAATAGGGTCCAGTATCATATCTAAATTAACCGCTATTAATCCGCTGATTGATGAAGTCAAAATCAGCAATCCCAATAAAAACCATAAATTATCCGTTTTCTTTGGTTTTTCTCCGCCAAATCCGAATAAAAACAGATCAGCCAGAATATAGCTCACATAAATTATGAAAACCCAGGAAATAGGTGTGGCAAGCGGCACCATACCAAAAAAGAATGAAGGAATGGTATAATAATACAATCCATAAATAACAGATAAAAGCTCAGAGATCAGGCCAAACAAGAAGGCGATGATAAAGAATATAGCTGTTTTCCTGTTTCCCAGAACTTCTGATGAGTGCAGCAGAACAAAGGCAACGGTGAAAAAGAAGGACATAGATCCAGCGATACTAAAAATCGACAGAGAAGTTAAATACGATAATATCTCGCTAATCGAGGACAACAGGAATAAGACAAAAAATAATTTAATATAGAAGTTCTTATGAAGATTTAAAGGTTTTGATAAAGCTGCAATTAAGATGGCGGCTATTATAATCAACAATCCAATTAAAAGACCTAGGCTTATCATAATTTTTCACGAGAATTTTTTTTATCCTAAATAGGGGGATTTAATTTCTTTCTCTTTTTATTCAACATTAGAGCCAGCAATCCTATCAGGATGAAGGGGGCCATAGTTGCCGTGCCTATGAGCACGTATTCTATTTTCCCTATTTCATAAGCTTTAAAGGCGTTAAATAAAAAGTAAAATATGTAGATAATTATTATATACAGATTCAAAGGCGTGTTTAATGCCAAATAATCGTCAGAAGCAGGGGAAAATGCTTCATAGCATCTGAAGATCAGTACGGTGATGAGTGGAATAAAGAACCATGCCAGGAAGTTGCTAATGGGTATGCCGAAGTAGGGTCCGCCTCCCACCCAGACCCATTGGGCCACTTGGGGAGCGACAGACACCGGGTCCGCTAACATGTCCAGGTTAACCGCTATTAATCCGGTGATTGATGAAAGTAAAATTATTAAAATGATAAAGTACCAGATATTGTCTGTTCTTCTGGGTTTTTCCCCTCCCATACCATATAAGAATAAATTGGCCAGGTTATAGCCCAAATATATTATGATTGCCCATGAAAAGGGGATGGTGAATGGGACCAGGCCAAAGAAGAAAGTGGGAATGGTATAGTAATATGATCCCGATTGAACACTCACCGCCTCTGAAAATAGGCCCAATAAAAAGGCGATGATAAAAAATATCGCTGTTTTCCTGTTTCCCAGAATTTCTGATGAGTGCAGCAGTACAAAGGCAACAGTGAAAAAGAAGGACATAGATCCAGCGATACCAAAAATTGATAACGGAATCCAGTAGGATAACAAGTTACATAAAAAGGTTAGAATAAGTATGGCAAAAAATATCTTAATATACCGGTTCCTGTTAAGATTTAAAGGTTTTGTCAGTAGGGCTATTAAGATAGCAGCCAGAATTATCAATAAACCTATCAAAAGACCGTAACTAATCATTATATTTCTCACCGGACAAAATATTATTTTATAAACTGACTTATATTAATTTTGACATGGTATTTCTGTTTTTAATGATTTATATTTCCATCCCTTTTTATATCCAACACCAAAGACGGCAAACTATTAAGATGAAGGGAAGCCATAGTTGTGATGCCTATATACACATATTCCCTTCTTACCATTGTCAATCAGAGCGTTGTACAAAAAAGTACAGGTAGATGATGGGCATGTACAGATTCAAAGTAAATGCAGGCGATTTTATCTTCAGTGAAGAAATGCTTCATAAACCCCGAAAATTAATACATTCGCCGCTACAACCATGAAACATCTCAATAAGTTGCTAATGGGTATGCCAAAGTAGGTTCCGCCTCCACCCAGACCTATTGGACCACCTGGAAGGCGACAGACACCGGGGGATTCCAGATTAAAATAAAAGTAATCTTTATCTTGAAAGATTGATTCCAGATTAAAAAAAGTAACTCTTCAACATAAAAAAATAGATAAAAAAAATTGGGAATTATATTAAAATGTCACGGTTTTATTCACGGCCGCATTATCAACTTTAGCTGTTACCGTAGCTGTTCCACTACCTGAGACGGTTAATATGGTCACCGCCTGACCATCGGACATGGTGGTGCTGTTAATGGTTCCCAGGGTGCTGGTGAAGGTGACCAGTCCGGTGTAAGGCACCCGGTCATTAACCGTGGCGCCATTGTTGTCGTGCAGCAGGTCCGCGGTTATGGTTGAACTTCCATTTACAGGGGTTGTGGCGCTGAGGGTCAGCACGATCCAGGCACTGACATTACTGTTTATTTTTCCGTTGTCCCCGGGGTTGGTTCCCTGGAAGTTGGCACCCCACCAGTTATTTTCAGCATTCACCGTACCTGCGTTGTTGTATATGTCGATCCCGGTATTTGCAATGATCCTGCAGAAGTTAAGGGCGATATTTCCCTGGTTATAGACCCCTCCACCGTAACTGGCGGTGTTATTCAGGAAAGTGTTTTTGTATCCAGTGAAAATTGCATCCACATCGTTCAGGACGGCTCCACCGTAACCACCTGTTGATTGGT
>Ga0334890_1002557_pt1 | contig 20648 bp, 21 predicted proteins | sample GraSluR1_MG_3_FD_207220 | JGI IMG/M metagenome (GOLD analysis project Ga0334890, IMG submission 207220) | Sludge microbial communities from methane-producing bioreactor in Wageningen University, Netherlands - Granular Sludge_31_08-R1 | ecosystem: Engineered > Bioreactor > Anaerobic >... | reverse complement strand
CTTGGTATACTGTTTTTCGGAATTGTTGGAGTAGCATGGTTTTGTCGACGATGCTTTTACCAGCAATTCCACTTTTTGTTAAGGTGCTATCTTAGATCTCGAACTCTAAACTCAAGTTAGCAGGTTTGTGTAAAAAATGTTAAAAAATGCACAATTGTGCAAACGAATGAGAATATGTATTGACTTTTGGATTATTATAATGTATATTATTTCAATTGGAGATGTTTTTTCTCTAAGCAATTCCCTTGATGGATATAAAACCTTGATAATTGAATAGCAAAAAATCTTCAAGTGTGCAATAAGGAATGGCAGGAAAAAGGCTTTCTCTTGCAACTGGTGGGTAGAGATTTGCTTTTTTCCAGCACATCGCCTATAAAAACTTACTAAGGAGATCTACATGGCAAAAAGATATCGTATTTTGGTCGTTTGCGGAACCGGTATTGCAACATCAACCGCCGCAGAAAACAAGCTGCAGCAGTGGTTTGAAAAGAAAGGCTATGCGATTGCTACTGCACAGTGCATCGCCGCCGAAACCATCTCCAAAGCCAGTTCCATCAATCCTCATGTAATTGTTACCACAACCAAATTAAAAATTGTCAAAGTCGAAAAAGACGGAAAAACCGAATTCAACATCGATGGTATTCCTGGTATTCCCGCCTACAACGGTGTGCCCCTGTTAACCGGCATCGGTGAAGAAGATTTGATCAACAAGATTGCTGCTGCAATGGATGCATCTGACAAACCCTAGTCATCATCTTTTTTGAAGTTCACAACTTTTTTGTTAATCGGGTGTTATCTATTTTGTTTTCCATAAACACCTGATACTCATTTTTGTAAAGCAAAGGAGAGAAACAACATAAGATTTGTGAAATGATTGCAGTTCAATTGGTAATGTTCATCAAAAAATTATTTTCTATTTGAGCCACAAATATACAGGAGGATATTGTTTTATGGATGCTGTAATGGGTGTTATTCAATACATTTTGGATCTTGGCCCCTCGGTCATGATGCCAATCATTATCTTTGCACTTTCAATGGTGTTTGGTATTTCGGTTTCCAAAGCTGTTCGCGCCGGTGTGGTCATCGGTATCGGCTTCATTGCCATCAACCTGGTCGTCGGCCTGATGGTCAACGCTCTGGCTCCTGCCACCCAGGCTATGATTGCCAACTACGGTCTTAGCATGGATGTTATGGATGTCGGTTGGCCGATTGGCGCCGCCATTTCCTTCGGTACTTCTGCGGTTGTGCCGTGGGTTTTCATTCTGGGTATTATCCTGAATGTTGTCATGCTTGCCCTCAACTGGACCCAGACCGCTGACATCGACATGTGGAACTACTGGCACTTCATCTTCGTGGCTGCCTTCATCAACGTTGCGCTGCGCGATGCCTTTGGTCAGACTACTGCTCTCATCATTGCTCTGAGTGTTTCCATGGTCGGCGCCGCCATCACCTTCAAACTGGCTGACTGGACCGCCCCGATTGTGCAGAAATTCTTTGAACTGCCCGGTGTTTCCCTGCCTCACATGGAAACCGTTACCTGGGCCCCGGTTGGCTATGCTGTCAACTGGCTGTGCGACCGCATCCCCGGCGTCAAAGACTGGTATGCTGATCCTGAGACCATCAAGAAACGCTATGGTGTGCTGGGCGAAACCATGATTGTTGGTACCGTCCTCGGTCTCATCATCGGTTTGCTGGCCTATGCCCCCACCCTGGGTTCCGACTTCGGCGGTTCCTTCGCAAAAATCCTCAACACCGCCATAAGCCTCGGCGCAGTGATGATGGTTCTGCCCCGCATGGTTGCTATCCTCATGGAAGGCTTGCTGCCTCTGTCTGACGGCGCCCGCGATTTCATCACCAAACGCTTCCCCGGTCGCCAGATCCACATCGGTTTGGATGCCGCTGTCGCCATCGGTCACCCCGCCAACGTTGCCACCGGTCTCATCATGGTCCCGATGGCCATTGGTATCGCCGTTCTCCTCAACGCCATCGGACTTAACCGCATGCTGCCCTTTGCCGACCTGGCAATCCTGCCCTTCTACGCGATCTGGGCGGTTGGCTGGTCGAAAGGCAACATCATCCGCGGCGTCATCAACGGTGCCGTATTCCTCTCCGGTATGTTCATCATAGCTACCCAATTGGCTCCCTACCTGACCCAGATGGGTAAAGATGTTGGCTTCCAGATGCCCGAAGGCGCTGTCTTGATCTCCTCGATCGACGTTGGCGCCCACCTGAGCGGTTACCTGCTGGCCCTGCCCTTCATCAACTTCCTGAAGAGTGGCATGGGTGGTCTGGCCATCACTGCAGTGGTCGTTTTGATTGTCTTCGCTGCTGTGGCTTACATGATCAAAAAATCGGATGTTGCCGCCATCGTTGCCGACATCGAAGAGTTCTAGTCTGTTTCGTTTGAGCATTTTGTAAGTTGGAGCTTAAAAAAGGGTGCGACGATTATTTGTCGCACCCTTTCTAGAAAAAGGTAAAGTAAATGATTAAAGCAATTATTGATCAGATGATTGGTCCCTGGGGAAGGGCTATCCTGGATTTTTATTTTTCCCACCAATCTGTAATTAACGCCATTTTTTTGATCTGGGCTGGTTTCATGACAGTTGGTTCCGTTCAACTGGATCGGGTGCGTCGGTTGACAGTCAAACTGTCGGTGGAGGCGCTTAAGAAAAATCCCTACCACAGTGATGAGCAGATCTGGCAAGAATTCCGCCCGGTTTGGGAGACTGAAATCGTCACACTGGGCACCCGCATCATTTTAAACCGCTGGAACGTGTGGGTGACCAAACCCACACCAGAAAAATTAATTGAGCTTTTACGTCTTGGACCTGAATGGTTTGCTGCCATTCGTAATGGCGAAGTTTTACGATATCGCTTTTCGTTACCCGGAAAAAATGATCGGCTGAAATCAATCTAGAACTCGTTGTTAAAAAAACAGGTAATAAAATGATTACAGATAGAACCTGGAAAATGGCTCAAGTTGCCAAGATGTATTACATTGACAACCTGACGCAAGAAGAAATTGCAGAAAAAATCAACATTTCCAGGTCTACCATTTCCCGGTTGCTAGACGCAGCTAAAACAAGCGGCATTATTGAAGTAAAAGTTCATTTTCCCTGGCAGCGTGTGGAAGAACTTGAAAACGCCCTGTGTAAAAAATATAATTTAAAAGCGGTGCGGGTATTACAAGCCACCGAAGATTGTTCAACTGACGTCATACTGGAGGGGCTGGGAGTTCTGGCTGCACGATATTTTGAAGAAATTGTGCAACCGAATACCATTGTTGCCATCACCAGCGGCAGGGGTGCATTTCACACTGTTAATGCACTTTCAAAGCAGAACCTAAATCTTACCGTAGTCCAGATGATGGGCGCGGCGAATTGCGAAAATCCATTGATTGATGGTCCTGAACTGGCTCAGTTAATGGTCAGCCGCATGGGGGGACGTTATACCTATCTTCAAGTTCCATTTCTGATCAATCCCGAGTTGTACCAAACGATCTATTTAGAAAAACCTTATCGTGAAATTGTTACATTAATTAAAAAAGCCGATTATGCAATTATTGGAGTAGGTTCTGTTGATCCTGTTAATTCCAGCTTATTAAGAACCGGTTTCTCATCAGAGGCACTGGCAGAATTAACCCGCTGTGGGGCGATTGGAGAGATTTGCGGTCAGCCTTTTGACCGTATTGGTCAGCTTGTGACCTCAAATAAAATCCAGAGAGCGGTTTCAATAGAATTGAAATACTTAAAGGGAATCCCTACCGTTATCGGTGTGGCTGGTGAATTATATAAGACCGAATCGATTCGCGGCAGTTTACTTGGTCGATTGCTGAATGTACTTATAACAAATCAAAAAGTTGCTGAACAATTATTAAATAACTAATATCAGGAGTTTTGAAAAAGCTATGAGTGATAATCGATGGTTTAATGAAGTGAATTTGCTTAGTCCTCTTGATGCTTCAAACAAAGACGAAGCAATTGAAAAACTTGGTACTTTATTGCTTTCCAATGGTTATGTGAAAGACACGTTTGTTCCCGCAGTTCGTGCGCGCGAACAGGAGTTTGCCACCGGTTTACCCACCGGCGTGGTTGGAGTTGCCATCCCGCATACCGATGCACATCATGTGTTGAAACAGGCGGTTGCAGTAGGCATACTGCCAACCCCCGTTGAATTTTGTGAAATGGGCGATCCCGAAGACAAGCCGGTTGACGTGCGTTTGATTTTTATGCTGGCTGTTCCCGATAAAAATAAAGTGATGACCGTGTTGCAGCAGGTGATCGCCATCATCCAGAGCCAGGATTTCTTGACCTCGTTGGTTTCAACCAGCGACCGGGCTCAACTGGCAGCCATTTTAGACAAGCAATTAAATGCAATTGTAGAAAAAGAAGCCAGCCAGGAAGCGGTCGTTGTTGAAGAATCGGCGGTACCGGAAGTGAAACTGGTGATTAATCACGCGGTTGGTTTGCATGCCCGCCCCGCTGCATTGTTTGTGACCCTAGCCAAAACCTTTAGCTCGTCGATCACGGTTTTTTGCAAAAATAAAAAAGCAAATGCGAAAAGCATTCTCAATGTGCTTTCACTCGGCGCTGATAACGGCTGTGAAATAATCATTCGCGCCGAAGGCGACGATGCCAGAGATGCATTGAAAGCATTGAGCGAACTGGTCGAGTCGAATTTTGGCGGCGTTGATTAGTATTGTATATCCGCTTTGGATTTGAAATTTTCTAAAAAAGAGTAAAAAGTATGGCAATCATTACAATTGTTGGTGCAGGGAATATGGGAACAGGCATCAGTTGGCCTGTTGCTGATAATGGACACGAAGTTCGTCTGGTTGGAACTCACCTCGACAAGCACATCATTGACAGCATCAAACAAAACCGCATTCACCCAAAATTGCAGCGAGAGGTTCCAGCCAGTATTAAGGCTTACTACCACACTGAAATCCCACAGGCTATTGAAGGAGCCGATCTGGTTATAAGCGGCGTGAGCAGCTTTGGCGTGGAATGGTTCGCCGAACAGGCCGGTCCCTATCTAAAACCTGGCGTTCCGGTGCTTGCCATTACCAAAGGTTTGTATGCCAAAGAGAACGGCGATTTGCAAATTTTGCCTGATCAGCTCAACGACTTACTACCAGACCATTTACGCGGTAAGATCAGCTTGAATGCCGTGGCTGGTCCCTGCATTGCCCAGGAATTATCGGCGCGACGCCAGACCTGTGTATATTTTTGTGGACGCGACGAGAAGATTTTGCAGCATCTGCGGTCTTTGTTTGCCACACCTTATTATCACATCCTGGTTTCAACCGATTTCATCGGCGCTGAAGTTGGGGTGGCAATGAAAAACGCTTATTCCATCTGCATTAACTTCCCCATTGGTGTGTATGAACAGGAAGGACCGGACGGAATTGCCCACATGTTCAACCCGCAGGCGGCTCTTTTTGCACAAAGCATGCGCGAGATGTGCAAACTAGTTGATTTATTAGGCGGCAAACGTGACAGCTTGATTGAACTCTCCGGTTCAGGCGACCTGTACGTGACCGTTTTTGGCGGCAGAAATGCCAAACTGGGCAAATTACTTGGACAGGAAAATTCGTATTCTGAAGCCCGTGAAAAACTCGCCGGTGAAACGCTGGAAGGCGTGGAAATTATGACGCGTGTTTGCAAGGCGCTGCCAAAATTGGAAGCCCGCGGACTTGTAAAACAAGCTGATTTTCCACTGCTTACGCATCTTTATGATGTGGTTTACCAGGGCGCGCAGGTGAAAGTTCCCTGGGAAAAATTCTTCACCGATATCATTGTTTAGCAGGTTTACTTTTATTAATGTTGGAGGTATGAAAAATGGCAGCACGTCATGGAATTGTAAAACCGCTTGAAGCCGGCGTGAAACCCGAAAAGGTTTTCGAAGCAGCACAGGTTGCTTTCAAAAAATTGGGCTGGGAAGTTTATAAGAAACGACCGATTGCCTTCCTGGTGGAAGGTCGCACCAACCTGCCCGAGGGTTATATTCTAGCCAATGTCATGGTCAAAGTTTTCGGCGGAACGGAATTGAGTGTCATTGCAAAATCTGATACGGTTTCGCAGGAGATCGTTGAATCATCGGTCGCAAAAATCTATGAGACCATTGAACAGGTGATGGCAGCAAAGAATTGACTTGCCCGGCGACTTCAATTAAAGTCAATAATTGAGTGGTATTCCACTTGTTAAAATTTGTAGTATCGATTATCGCTTATTGGATGAAATTTGCTATTGAATCGAGGATATTACCCCATGTTTGACATTCCAAAAACCATGAAAGCGGTTGTTTATTACAACAACCATGACGTGCGTCTGGAAGAGCGCCCGGTTCCTGAAATTGGCCCCGGCGAATTACTGGTGAAATTAGAAGCCTGCGGACTGTGCGGCAGTGAGCTGACCGAATATCACATGCTGCCGCGGGCGCCGCTGGTGATGGGACACGAACCCAGCGGCGTGGTAGCGAAAGTGGGAGAAGGTATTACAAAATTTAAAGTCGGCGACCGCGTCACCACTCACCATCACGTGGGCTGCATGTCGTGCCATCAGTGCCAGCGCGGCAACTTTACCCTGTGTGAAAACTTCAAAAAGTCGCATCTCGAGCCGGGCGCCATGTGCGAATATTTCCGCGTTCCGGCTGAGAATACCAAATATGACACCTTAATTTTGCCGGATAACGTTTCCTTTGAAGCCGGCACACTGGTTGAACCGCTGGCTTGCACCCTGCGCGCCATTAAAACCACGCCCATCAATTCTGGCGATACGGTGATTATTGTGGGAATGGGATTTATCGGACTTGGCTTTTTGGAGTTGATCAGGCACATGCCCGCTGGAAAAATCATCGTGCTCGATTTGAACGACTGGCGCCTGCAGCAGGGTTTGAAACACGGCGCCACCCATGCCATCAATTCTGGCAAAGAAGACCCGGTGAAAACGATAAAAGAATTGAACGAGGGGCGCCTGGGCGATGCCGTGTTTGTGGCGGTGCCCAGTATTAAAGTCTGGGACTTGGGAGTGTCTTTGTGCGAAAAAGGCGCAACCATTCATTTTGGCACCCCTATGGATCCTGAAATTCACTGGCCGGTAAATGCCAATAAGCTGTGGTTTGAAGAAATCAACTTTACCTTTTCCTACTCGACCTCGCATGTTGAAACGGCTGCAATTCGAGACCTTATGGCTGCTGGTCGCCTGGATGCCGATTCGCTGGTCACACACAAATACGGCATGCACGAAGTTCCAAAAGCCATTGAACAATACTTTGAAGCCGGTGAATCGATTAAACAACTCATCATGCCTTCCTTAACAAAAGCCTGATGGTAAAATTGCTGTGAGTAAATCATCCCAACGGGTCTGGTTGGCCTGGTGAATAAACAACTCGGCAGACAATATTTACTCAAAGGAACTATTATTGTGTAAAAAGAAACAGGCATCCCAAAAATGCCTGTTTCTCATGATTGCTTTGGAGTGAAATGGATTATGACGGTACCCATTATTTGTTTTGACCTGGACGGCACATTGGTTGATGAGCATGGGCGGATTCATCCGGCCGATATTGATGTATTGGTTAATACCAAAGATGCCTTGTTTATTCCCTGCACCGGTCGTCCCATGGATTCGGTGGTAGCCATGTTTCACAGCAATGGGCTCTTTCAAGATATTCCCATGCCGTTTCCGGCAGTGGTTCAAAACGGTTCGGCGGTATATGGGCCAGGTGGAGAGCAGTTGTTCTATAAATGCTTTTCCAAAGATGTGCAGCACCAAATGTTGGAAAAATTTGATCAATACCCTGAAATTTCATTTATGTTGATGGAAAGAAACCGGACGCTGCTGCTGCATCCCACTGAAGTGGGGATTTACTGGATGAACCGCTTTACTGCTGGCTGGGAAGAATGCGATGAAAGCAGCCGCAACAATGACTTTGGAAAAGCTACCTGTATTTCGGATGATAAAGAGGTGCATGCTGAATTGACCAATCAATTAAAATTGATGCCGCTTGAAATTATGGTCAGCATGTCGGCAATCTACGACATCAACCCACAGGGCGTCAGCAAACGCTCGGGCGTGTTGAGCGTGATGGAACATTTGGGTCTGGGCGATTCCCCGGTCTATGCTGCCGGTGATGGCGAAAACGACCTGGAATTATTTTCACTGGCACAAGCCACCTTCTCGCCAAATACATCTCCCGAGCACATCCAGGCCAGATCAAATTATGTTGTGGATATGACTCAAAACGGCCTGCTGACCACCATGCTGCATGCGGCGGGCATATAACAAAAATTGATAAAATCTAACAAAAAAAGAGTGCGCTACACACCCCGGCGCACTCTTTTTAAATTCATTACACAAACCGGATATCTTTGCTGCTGCGCAAAATACTGCCCGTGTACAGGCTGGAGACCTGATGCAGGGTGAGCGCCTGATCAAATTCGGTGATGGCTGAGACGGTGTCGGCGGCCAGCACCACATGGAACCAGCGCATGCCGGCTGAAGCTGCCGTGTGCAGCACGCAAATGTTGGCCACCGTGCCGGTGATGACCAGGTGTTTCACCCCCCACACATAGGAGAGGTAGTGTTCCAGCGAGGTGCCGTAAAAACCGTCATAGCGGCTTTTGGGAAACAGCAGGTCGTTCTCAGCCGGTTTCAGTTCGTCAATGACTTCGTAGCCCCAGGTGCCCGGCACCGTGTGGGCAGGCCAAATCTTGAATTCGGGGTCATCGGGCACCATGCTGTCGAGTGTGTAGGCCACACGCACACCCGCCTGCCTGCCGGCTTTAAGCAGTGAGGCAATGGGTTGAATGGTTTCAACCGCTGAGGCAATGCACAGGCTGCCCTCGGGTTTTACGAAATCATTTTGCATATCCGTAACCAGGATGGCGGTCTGGCTGGCGGGCAGTTCGATTGAATCTTTAAACGCCAGGGGCGGCACTTTAACTTTTTCAGATGGGACAAATGGAAAAGACATAAGCCTAATCTCCTGTAAGTGATGCAGCCATTATTTTCAAAACGAGTGACATCATTTCCGGCTGTTTTTTTTGAACAACATAATCATAAAACAATAAAAAATGTTCTTACACAACCGAGGTGTGAATGCGAATGTCTCCACTCAGGGTGCGGTGCACCGGGCAGCGGTTGGCGATCTCGGTCAGGCGTTGAATTTGTTCGATGGATAAATTACCTTTAAAAGATAAGCGGCGTTCAATCACACTGACACGCGACTCGCCTTCTTCGCATTTTTGACAATCATTGGCGTGCGTGCTGTAGGTGTCCAGATTGATCTCAACGCCTTCCAATGGAATGCCCTTGCGGCGGGCGTACATTTGAATGGTCATTACCGTGCAGGCGCCCAGGGCGCTTAAAAGCAAATCATAGGGGGTTGGGCCGGCATCGTCTCCCACACCCGCGGGTTCGTCAGCCACAAACTGGTGCTGGCCAGCTTGAACGGCCACCTGGTAACCTTGCAGGCTGCGCGCTGTTACACTCATAGCCACCTCCCGGCAGTCAAATTGATGAAAACTGGTTATGATCTGTTTTTATTTTTGAAACTCTTTTTCAATGGCGCAAATGCGATCCACTTTGGCCGCGGAACCGCCGCCCTGGAATTCACAATCGAGCCAGATTTTCACCATCATTTTGGCAGTTTCTTCGCCAATCACGCGCGCGCCCATGGTCATCACCTGGCAGTTGTTGCTCTTGCGCGAGCGCTCGGTCGAGTAGGCATCGTGGCACACGGCGGCGCGAATGCACGGCACCTTGTTGGCCGTGATGGCCATGCCAATGCCCGTGCCGCAGATCAGGATGCCGCGTTCGTGTTTGCCGTCAGCCACAGCGGTGGCAACATCATAGGCGATATCGGGGTATAGAACCGGGTCGGTGTTATACACACCGTAGTCTTTCACTTCGTGACCCAGTTGTTCCACATAGGCTTTGATGGTTTCTTTCATGCTGAAAGCGGCTTCATCACAACCAATAGCAATTTTCATCGATTCACCTTTCCTTTAAAAAAACGATCATTAATCCTAACGGCTGAAAGTCTACCCGGTTAAGGATTATCTTGCAAGAAGAAATATTGAGACCTCACAGGTCTTGGATATTCGGTTTATATGTCAGAAAGTTCATTCCACTCTGCCAGGCTGCGGTCGAGGGCGGCGTGCAGGTCGTTGTACTGCTGTCCCAGGCGCTGAACGGCGGCGGAGTCATCGGGTGGGTTTTCAAACTGGCGATTGACGGCCGCAATCTGCGCTTCCAGTTGTTCAATTTCCCTTTCCAGGTTTTGCAGGCGCCGCAGACGCTGGCGTTCTTTGTTGGTGCTTGCGCCGGGTGATTTTTGGCGCTCTACGGCAGGCTGCTGGTGGGGCCGGGGGGCGGGTTGTGCGGCTGCCTGTGATTGAACCTGCGCGGCGCAGAAAGCGGCATATTCACTGTAGGCGCCGTCAAAAACACGTAATTGGCGCTGCTGCGGCAGCACTTCCCACACCTGGGTGGCCAGGGCGTCGATCAGGTAGCGGTCGTGCGAAACCAGCAGGATGGTGCCGCGGTAATCAGCCAGGATGGCTTGCAGCACTTCCTGCGAGGGCAGGTCGAGATGGTTGGTGGGCTCGTCGAGCAGCAGCAAGTTGGCGCCCTGCAGCGCCAGGCAGGCCAGCGCCAGCCGGCCGCGCTCGCCGCCCGAGAGCATGGAAACCTGCTTGAACACATCATCGCCGGTGAAGAAGAAGGTGGCCAGGTAGTCGCGAATTTCAGCCGGCAGCATGTGCGGGGCAACGAATTCGATCTCTTCCAACAGAGTTTTGTCGGAGTGCAGTCCTTCGTGCGCCTGGGCAAAATAGCCAATATTCAAACTGGCCCCCAGCGCGGCCTCACCTTTGAGCGGCGGCACCTGCCCCAACAGTGTTTTTAAGAAAGTGGTTTTGCCCGCGCCGTTGGGTCCCAGCACGGCGGCGCATTCGCCGCGCTGCAGGGTCAGGTCGGGCACCTCGAACAGCGTTTTGCCGTCGTCGGCGTAGCCCACGCTCAAACCGTAGGTGCGCACCACCAGGTCTCCTGAGCGTGCGGTGGGTTCCAGTTTAATGCGCAAGCGGCGCGAAGTAGGCGGCGGCAGCAGGCGCGACTCTTCCAGCATGCGCTCCAGGCGCGTGCGGCGTCCCTGCGCCTGGCGAGTGTTTTGACCGGCAATGTTGCGCCGGATGTATTCTTGCTCTTTTTCAATGAATTCTTGCTGCGCCTGGTATTCTTGCAGGCGGCGTTGATAGCGTTCGGTGCGCTGCTGCATATAGCCGGCATAATTTCCGCGGTAAATTTCCAGGGCGGGGGTCAGTTCCCAGATGGTGTTGGCGGCCTGGTTGAGAAAGTAACGGTCGTGCGAGACGATCATTACCGCCCCGTCCCAGTCGCGCAGGTAGGCTTCCAGCCATTCAATGGCGGCAATGTCCAGGTGGTTGGTGGGTTCGTCCAGCAGCAGCAGATCGGGGTTATCGAGCAGCAGGCGCGCCAGCAAGGCGCGGGTGCGCTGCCCGCCGGAGAGCTGCTTCAACGGGCGCTTATAGTCGCCAGGTTGAAAACCCAATCCTTCCAAGGTCTGGCGGATGCGGGTATCGTAGGTGTAACCGCCCAAGCGTTCAAATTCATGCTGCAGGCGGCCGTATTCATGCAGGATGGTTTCAGCGCAATCGGGGCGGCTCATGGCGGCTTCAAGCTGTTTCAGGCGCGCCTCTCGCTCCAGCAGGGGGCGCAGTGCTGACAGGCATTCATCCCACAACGTGCCCTGCGATTCAAAATGGGCTTCCTGCGGCAGGTAGCCAATGCGCAGACCTTTGGCGCGCAGCACCTGCCCGGCAGAAGGTTCATCTTGCCCAATGAGGATACGCAGCAGGGTGGTTTTGCCCACACCGTTGGCGCCCACCAGACCGATGCGTGCGCGCGGTGGAACGCTGAAGGTTAATCCATTGAACAGATCAACAGATCCAAATGATTTCCCCAGATTGGTTGCGGTAATCAGTGACATAGAAAGAACCAGACAAAAAAATGGCTGTGCCGGGCATAGCAGGGTTCAGTATAACATAGTCCAAAAATTCACCGGGCTTCCTTAAAAGTTTCGGTTAAAATACTGTATTGGAAATTTTTGATTTGCTTTTAGTAAATTGATTTGTGGTAATATTACCAATGTGTTGGTAGCCTGATTAAGGAATTACAACAAAAATGAAACAATCTACTCAGCCTGGAAAAATGACAGACCCCCTTGAATTGCGTTTGCGCGAACTGCGGCGTGAACGGAACCTGACCCTGCGCGAGCTGTCCGAAAAATCGGGGTTGGCCATCAACACACTCAGTATGATCGAAACCGGAAAAACCTCACCATCGGTGAGCACCTTGCAGCAGCTTGCCCGCGCTCTGGGAGTTCCCATCACCGCATTTTTCGCCTCCCAGGTGTCGGAACAATCGGTTGTGCATGTGCGCCATGACAAACGGCCGCAGGCTAACATGGAAAACACCAAACTGGAGAGTCTGGGAGAACATCTTTCGGGAGCTGTAGTTCAGCCTTTCGTGGTCACATTGCCGCCCGGCGCTGATAGCGGCGCGCAGCCCATTGTGCACAGCGGGTATGAATTTGCTTACTGCCTGTCGGGAGAGGTGTCATACATCATCGATGAGCAAACTTATCCATTGGAAGCTGGCGATAGTCTGGTGTTTGAATCGTGCCTGCCGCATTGCTGGCAAAATACTGGAACGGAACCGGCCAAAATGATTCTGGTCATGCATCCTACGGATGTGTGGGATAGCCCGGCAAAACGCCATTTCAAAGTACTAAATTCCATTTCTTGATTAAGGAGAGATTATGAAAATTGCAGTGATTACCGATGATCAAAAAACAATCAGCCAGCATTTCGGGCGTGCGCCTTATTACCTGGTGTTAACGGTGGAAGATGGGAAAGTCACCAATCGTGAGCTGCGCAACAAGTTGGGGCACCAGCATTTTGCCGGTGAACAACACAGCGAACAGGAACACAATCACGGCGGCGGACATGGCATGGATGCGGCTTCGCACAACCGACACGTGAGTATGGCTGAAGCTATCAGCGATTGCCAGGTGTTACTTTGCGGCGGCATGGGTATGGGCGCCTATCAGAGCATGCAGGCACAAAATATTCGACCCGTGGTGACTGATATTCGGATTATTGATGAAGCAGTGCAGGCTTATATTGATGGTCAGTTGCAGGACCGTGTTGATTTGCTGCATTAGAAAACCTGTTTGAGAATCGGCGGGGCTGAAGTTTGCACTTGATTTGTGCAAACCACAGCCCCGTTTTTTTACTGCTTCACATTTTTAAAAAACCGAGTGTAAATTGTTCTTTTAGGAGAAAGAAGATGCCTTTCCAAAAAATTCAGGAATTACTGGTGGAAACCATTCGTCAAGAAATCCAACGCACCAATGGTTGCACCGATCCAGGTTCTGTATGCTTTGCGGTTTCTCTGGCTGTAAAGAATTTGCAAAATATTCCTGAACAGGTGCATGTCACCACCAGCGCCAACCTCTATAAAAATGCCATGGGTGTGGGAGTGCCCGGCACCGGGCAGGCTGGATTGCCTATTGCGGCAGCCCTGGGTGTGTTCATTCCTCACAGCGAAGCTCAATTGGCCATTCTGGATTACCTGGAACCGGCGGCATTGGAACAGGCGCAAAAGTTTTTGGACGAGGGACGTGTGAAAGTTGATTTCACTTCTTCCGAAGGAGCGTTATATATTTGCGCCAGGGTGAAAGCGGGCAAAGACAATGCCAGCGTGGTCATCTCCGGCGATTACACGCACGTGGCGCAAATCATCCGTAACGGTGAATTGCTTTTCTCTGACAAGGGAAGCGTTTCAGGGTCGGCATCCACGCAAATTCACCAGTTGGTTTATGCCGATATCTACAAGGCCATCATCACCACTCCCCCCGAGCATTATGCGTTTCTGCTTGAAGCGGCCAGGGTGAATCAACAGGCGGTTGAGCAGGCCGGCAAACTGCCGCAACTCAGGTTTCAAAAGAATTGCTCGAACCGATTAAACCAGCAGGGCATCTATCATCAATCACAATATAACACAGCGCTGGCCTGTGAAGCCCGCATGAGCGGTGCGCCGGTGCCCATCATGGCTCTGGGGGGAAGCGGCAACCAGGGGATTACAAACTTTCTCGGTGTGTTAAGCGTGGCTGAAGAGTTGGGAGCCCCAGATCAAAAAGTGGCCGTTGCCCTGGCGTTGAGCGCAGGCACCGCGTTATATATCAAGAGTTACCTTAACCGGGTTACTGCCCTGTGCGGCAGCGCGCTGGCTGCCGGGCCGGGAGTGGCTGCCGGAACAGTTTACCTGTTGGATGGTGATTATGATTGCGTGGTGCATGCCATCCAATCGACCGTGGCGGCCCTCAACGGGGTGTTGTGTGAAGGCGCCAATTTGTTATGCCCCTTCAAAATCAGCGCAGCCGCCATGCTTGCCATCAATTACGCCAACCTGGCCTGCTGCGGCATTTTTGCCCCGGCCGGTCACGGCATCCTGGAAACAGACATCGAGCGTACCTTTGCCAACCTGGGGCGTATTAATCAGTCGCTTAATTCGGCCGATCAACTGGTGTTATCCATACTCAGCGCGCGCTCACACAATCATCAGGCAGGCCATGAACACATTCCCCAAATGAAATAAGTCGGTTATACTCGTTTCTTAAATTTATTGTTAGCAGGAGATGATATGTCCCAGGTTACAATTATCACCGACAGCACAGCTTATCTTCCCCAGGAGTATGTGCAGCAGTATTCCATCCGTGTTATTCCCCTCACCTTCACCTGGGATGGAAATACGTATCGCGACGGGATTGACATGAGTCCCGATGAGTTTTACACCCGTTTATCCCGGTCTTCTTCATTTCCCACCACCAGCCAAACGTCTGTGCATGCTTACGAAGAGCTTTTCCGTTCTTTGATTGCTGAAGGTAAAAAGCAAATCCTGGTGCTGCCCATTTCCAGCGGCATTTCCGGGTCGGTTTTTTCAGCGCAGCAAGCCCGTACCATGTTCCCTGATGCCGAAATTGAAGTGCTGGACACGCGCCTAGTGTCGATGGCGCTCAGTTTTCAGGTGCTGGCGGCGGCGCGCGCTGCTGAACAGGGCGCCAGCCTGCAGGAATGCAAGCAAGTGGCTGAAAAAGCGTATGATCACATTGGCGTCTATTTCACCGTGGACACACTGGAATACCTGAGCAAGGGCGGCCGAATTGGCAGCGCCAAACGCCTGCTGGGCACGGCACTCAATATTAAACCGCTCTTGATGATTCAAGATGGCAAAATTGAACTGGTGCAAAGCGTAATTTCCAAACGAAAAGCCGTGGAGCGCATGGTGCAATTGGTTGAACACGGCATTGACGGACGTACCCCGGTGCACATTTCTGTTTTTCACGCCCTGGCTGAAAAAGAGGCCGCAGAATTGCTGGAACGAGTTTCCAAACAGTTTAATGCGGTGGAAAGCATCCTGTCGCATGTCAGTCCGGTGGTGGGCAGCCATGTGGGACCCGGCACCATCAGCATTGCCTATATGGCCGGCATGTAAATGGCCGGCGACCCAGATTGCCCGTAACAGGCACAAAAATTTATAATCGCAGTTGCCGTAAATGATTAAAACCAGGAAACAGTTTCCTGCGTGGAGATTGATTAATGGTTACTGCGGTTGTTATTTTTAAATGCAAAGCGTCTCCATAATCTCCAGATTGCATCCATTGCGTCTTCACATTTTCTCCACAATTACCTGATACCATAACGACATAAAATCCGTATATAGAAATGATGGTAAAAATTCGGCCAATCCTGATAATTCACCGCCGGTTTGCTCATTTCAAAATCAGGTGTGCGGATAAAATATTGAGGGAAAAATGATCAAAAATTCAGGCGCATTGGTTCCACTATCTATTTTGTTGTTTGTCTTGGCGCTGACCGGGGTGAGCATGTGGCTGATCAGCCGTTCGAATCCCAGGTTATTCTGGATTCCGCTGGCAGTTTTAGCGGTTATGTTTGCGGGTATGGTGGCTTTCTCAAGAGGCCTTAATCAACCGAAAGAACCCCGCCCCGAAATATTGAATGAAAACGGCGTTGCCGGTACGGCGCTCGTGTTGTATCAGCCGGGCATCAGTAATTTTCATTATTCGGTAACCCGTGCATTTGCCGAAGGTCTGGCTTCTCAGGGGTGGCGGGTGGAGATGAACACGGTGGGTGAGCATATCTCCAAAGATTTATCCGCTTATGGTTTGCTGGCGGTGGGCGGACCGGTTTACCGCTTCAGCGCCTCCGTTCCAGTTACACAATTTTTATCACGGGTGGGAGACTTGCAGGGAATTGCCGCAGTGGGCATAACTACGGCTGCGGGTTCAGGGCCTGAAGCCAGCCAAATGCTGAAAGAAGCCATTCAGCAGGCCAATGGCAAGGTGGCGGCAAACCTGAACCTTTATCAACTGGCACCCAATGACGAGCAGTTTGGCAGCGCCGATTCGCTGCAAATTGCCCGCCGGGCTGGCGAACAAGTGGTCAGCACACTGCCCTGATGTCACAAGTGCATTGAAATTATGATGAAAGCAAATTGGGGAAAGTTACACTTGCAAAAAGCAATCCCGAACACCCTGTCGATCATTCGATTGGCGTTGGGTTTGGGATTGCTGGTATTTGCATCGCCGCCCTGCCGGTTTGATGTGCTGCTGTGCATTTATCTGCTGCTGGCTGCCACAGATGTGCTGGACGGCCGGCTGGCGCGCCGCTGGGGGGTGTGTTCGCGTATCGGGTTCTACCTGGATGCCTGCGCCGATTTCGTGGCTGTTTTCAGTGCACTCATCCTGTTTGCGCGCTGCGGCTTCTTGACCATGCTTGCGCCACTGCTGATCACAGCCGTGTTTCTCTATTTCATTTCTACAGCCCATATTAAAACAAATGGTTATGATCCCCTGGGAAAGTATTTTGGCACCTGGTTATACCTGGTGATATTATGCGTGCTGGCGACGCCTGATTGCGGATTGAAGGCTGCTGCCGCTCCCGCCATTTATGCCGCCTCAGTGTTGGTTTTGGCAAGCCGCACCACCTATTTGCTATCGGGTAGTAATGCCTGACAGGCTCTGTGTTAAAATGGTGCTTAAGTGTGTTAAAAACTTGCGAAGAAAAGGAATCGGCCCTTGAAACCAGCAAAAGTTTACTTTACCAGTATGCGCACCAAACCCGGCAAGAATATGCTGGAGAAACTGGATGCACTGCTTAAAAAAGCCTCCATTGAAAAAATTGATTTTCAAAACAAGCTGACCGCAATCAAAATTCACTTTGGCGAACCCGGCAACCTGTCGTACATTCGTCCCAATTACGCTGCCCGCGTGGTGCAGCATATCCAGGCTCTGGGCGGCAAGCCGTTTCTAACCGATTGCAACACCCTGTATCACGGGCGGCGTGCCAATGCGGTGGATCATTTGCAAGCGGCCATGGAAAACGGCTTCAACCGCATTGCCGTGAACTGTGATGTGGTGATTGCCGACGGGCTGGTGGGCGCTGATGCCCGCGAGATTCCTATTAACTTAAAACATGTAGCGGCTGCCAAAATCGGCACAGCCATTGCCGATGCCGATGTGCTGATCAGCCTCAATCATTTCAAAGGACACGAAATGACTGGCTTTGGCGGCGCACTAAAAAACATTGGCATGGGCAGCGGCTCGCGCAAAGGCAAGCTGGAAATGCACTCTGCTTCCAAGCCCAAAATGGTGGAAGATAATTGTGTAGCCTGCGGCATTTGCATTAAGAACTGCCCACAAAAAGCCATAGCTTTTAATGCCAACCACAAGGCGCAAATCAATTATGACCTGTGCATAGGCTGCGGCCAGTGTGTGGCGGTGTGCCATTATGATGCTGCCCAGGTGGTGTGGGACGCTTCGGCAGATTTAGCCAGCCTGCGCATTGCTGAATATGCCTATGCGGTGCTTTTGGGTAAACCCCATTTTCATGTGAACTTCATCATGGATATCTCGCCAAATTGCGATTGCTGGAACGGCAATGATCAGGCGATTGCTCCCAGCATCGGCATTGCCGCCTCGTTCGACCCGGTGGCGCTGGACCGCGCCTCGGTTGACCTGGTGAACCAGGCTCCGGCGTTGGAAAACAGCCACCTGACCGACCTGAATTACAAAGCAGGCGATGACAAGTTCACCACATTGTTTCCCAAAACACGCTGGCAAACCTGCCTGGAGCACGCTGAAGAGATCGGCCTGGGCACGCAAAATTACCAGTTGATCACTGTGAAATAACCGGCTTATTGCTTTTCAGGCATGTGGGGTGCGCAAAGATTTTGCACATCCTGCAGGGCGGCTTCATCGGAGGTTACCACGGCTAAAATGTCTCCGGCCTGCAAAACCTGATCGCCGTGAGGCAGGATGATCTCGCTTCCCCGCTGGACAGAGGCAATCAACGAAGCCGGGTGCCAGGCTACCTCGCAGATGCGTTTGCCAATACAATTTGAATTTGCCTGAATTTCCATTTGTGTCACTTTTGCACCGCTCAAATATTCCAGGCGGTGCTGGCCCAGCCGGTGGCGTGCGTCGGCCTGCCGGATCAATGCCATTTCGTAGGCGCGGATGATATCACCGCGCCGCAGCATGCCCAGCAACCGGGTGTGATCGGCGCGGCTCACCACCGGCAGACGGCCGATATCGCGGCTGCTCATGCGCCGCAAGGCAACTGCCAGGGTTTCATCCGGGAAGGCTGTGACCAGTTGGGGGGTGCAAAAATCGGCAACTTTTTTCTGTGAACAATCAGATTGATCCATTGGTGATGCGCTGTGCAAATCTTGCAGCGACAACATACCCACCAGGCGGTTGTGCGCATCCATCACCGGCAGCCCGTGATGACCGGTTTTTTGAAAGGTGAGCATGGCTTGCTGCAGCGAATCGTCGCTGTGCAGGCTGGTGAGTTCAGCAGTCATCACCTCACCCACGCTGATGCGCTGCAACACTTCCACGTCACGGCCGTGTTCCAAACGGATTCCATTTTGCACCAGCGGCAGACTGTACACCGATTCTTTGCCAATTTTGCGTGAAACTGCCAGGCTGACGGCAACCGCAAACATCAACGGCAGGATGATGTGGTAATCCTGGGTCATCTCAAACAGCAGCAAAATGGCGGTCAGCGGGGCTTGCACGGCTCCGGCGAGTACGGCTGCCATGCCCACCAGCGCAAACGAAGGGGCAGCACTGACTACGCCGGGGAACCAGACATCTGCAGTAGTTCCAAAAGCGCCCCCCAACACGGCTCCCAGGAACAGTGCCGGGGCAAAAACGCCGCCGGCAAAGCCGCCGCCTATGCTAATGGAAGTCATTAATAACTTGGTTAGCAATAATATTAGCAACAGGGGCGCTGCGTAATTCACCCCGGAAAGAACATTTTCAATGGTGGTATATCCCACTCCAAAAATCTGCGGCAGGCGCATGCCAACCAACCCCACCAGCAAACCGGCTGTGGCCGGTTTGAGCCAGGTTGGGATGATCATTCTATGAAATTGCCGGCGTGTGAAGGCAATTAAATGTACATAACCGGCTGCCAGTAAACCGGCGAACAAACCCAGCAGCAAATACAGGGGCAGTTCCCAGAGGGAATGGAAGGCGTATTCGGGGATGAGGAAGGCGGGCTGCTTTCCAAGTGTTGCCTGAATAAAAATAGATGAGGTGACCGCTGCCACTGCTGCAAAGCCAAAGGCTGAACCGTTTAGTTCACCCAGCAACACTTCGAGGGCAAAGAACACCCCGGCAATGGGGGCATTGAAGGCTGCTGCCACTCCGGCTGCCACGCCGCTGGCGGTCATGCTGCGCAGGCGTTCTTCGCTCAGGTGCAGCCATTGTCCCACGGCTGAACCGATGTTGGCGCCCACCTGCACCGAGGGGTCTTCCGGTCCTACCGATGCCCCGCTGCCAATGGAAAGTGCCGCGGCCAGCACGCGAATGGGCATTTTGAGATAGGGCAATTTGCCGCCGCCCAGCGCGCAGGCTTCGATGATGCCTGCCACCCCGTGATAGCGCTCTTTGCCAATGCCAAAATGCAGAATCAACCCCACCACCAGGCCGCCAATCACTGGCAAGATAACGACCTGCCAGTTTCCCAGCGGCGAAAACCGGTGTGCCAGTTCGGTGAAAAAAAACCATTCAGACAGCGCAATCAGCTTTTTTAAACCCCAGATGCCTGCGCCGCTGGCCAGGCCGATCAACACGGCTGCTGCTGAAAGAATGACTGATTCGGAGAGGGAAAAGGGAATAAAAAACCCCCGGGCAAAAGCCAGAGGATGCCTGATGACTTGCTTAAGGTTTTGCATTTTGGATAACTTCCATAAACAAAAAAGTCTTTTGAAAGCATTATACAACTGATCCATGAAATGCAACCTGAAACGGATGTCGTTATAGGGTAATCGCATTAGAGAAAGAGGTGGGAAAATAGCTGTACGAAGGGAGTACAGCGATGATGGAAAAACCGACAGGGAAAATCGAAGAACACTTTGGGAGGATCAAAGATCCCCGAATAGGGAATGCGACCCGTCATAAATTGCTCGATATGATCGTGATTGCGATTTTAGCGGTGATATGCGGAGCAGATGGGTGGAGTGATGTGG
>Ga0334890_1002554_pt1 | contig 20659 bp, 13 predicted proteins | sample GraSluR1_MG_3_FD_207220 | JGI IMG/M metagenome (GOLD analysis project Ga0334890, IMG submission 207220) | Sludge microbial communities from methane-producing bioreactor in Wageningen University, Netherlands - Granular Sludge_31_08-R1 | ecosystem: Engineered > Bioreactor > Anaerobic >... | reverse complement strand
AGAAGCCTTGGCGATGTTATATAATAACGTCGGTGAGATTTATCGGGAATTGGGAGATTTTGAAAAAGCTTTAAGATCTTATGAGTCTTGTAAAAACATCTCCTGACTTTTATAGTTTAAAATATAGAAACGATCAAGAAACGAATAGTGTGCTACAAATGAAGAATGAGTTTAGAGCGAAAAAAGGCTTTAAACTCATTTTTAATGTAAAGCAAAAATAATTTAATTTATATGTAGCAAACCGTAGCATATTATGATATAATATAGGTGGGAGGATAATTATGAATATCCATTTAGCTAAAAGTCCAAGTAACGGACTTCATTATGTTTATTTAACGGAATCTTATCGTGATAAAGATGGTAAACCAAAAAGAAGATTTATTGAGAAATTAGGCATATTAGAAGAAATGCAAGAGACAGAGCCTAATGTTTTAGAAAGGTTAAGACAAGAAGCAAGAGATTTGACAAGAGTCGAACAAGAAAATAAATTGATATCACTATCTATAGACACTTCTAATAATATTGATCAGTCTAAGCCAATGATGAATATAGGATATATTCCTTTAAAAAAAATCTACGAGAGTCTTAACATTGATAAATCAATGAAGCGTTATCAAAAAGCAAAGAAAAGCAAATACGATCTCGATCAAATATTAAGATTACTAACATTTATGAGAGTCATTGATCCTTCTAGTAAACTTAAAACATATGAAGAAAGAACAAAACTATTTGATGAGTTTGAAAATATCAAACTCGAATCAGTTTACAAAGGATTAGATGATCTAAACGAAGTAAAAGATGAACTAATGATACATTTAAATAAAGAATTAATGAATCAGGAGTTAAGAGACGCCTCGCTTGTTTTTTATGATGTGACTAATTATTATTTTGAATCAGATTATACGGATGGGTTTAGAGAAAAAGGTGTTTCCAAAGAAAAACAAACGACAGGAATCGTACAGATGGGTCTATTTATCGATAATGCAGGGTTACCAATCACTTATGAACTTTTTCCAGGGAACACCAATGATTTAAAAACAATGAGGCTGATATTAGAAAAGATTAAAAAACAATTTAACCTAGGTAAACTTACAATTGTCGGTGATAAGGGTAATAACAGTTCAACGAACCTCTCAATGATTGAAGATTATGGCGATCATTACATTATCGCACAAAGAATCAGAAATAGAGGAAATAGGTATTCTAACATTGTATTAGAACAAGAAGGTTACGAGTGGAATCAAGAACAAAGTTTTAAATACAAGCTTATTGCGTTTGATAAAGAGATTAAACAAACGGATGGTTCAACCAAAACAATCAAAGAACATTTAATGTGTTTTTGGTCAAAAGATGAAGAAGTATATCAAAGAACCAAGAGGGGTTTATTAGATGATAAGATTCAAAAGTTTTTAGATGAACCATCATTATTAAATGCATCTAATTCATTTGGAATAAAGAAATATTTCAAAAAAGTTAAAATAGACAATAAAACTGGTGAAATTCTTAAAGGAAAAGACAAATACTTATTTAATCAAGCCAAGTATGAAAGAGATATAGCGTTAGATGGTTATTACACTATCGTAACGAATAACTTAGACTTACATCCGTTTGATATCATCAAACATTACAGGCAATTATCAAAAATCGAAGAATCATTTAAGGTAACGAAAAGCGATTTAGAAGGAAGACCTATCTATGTTTGGACAGAATCTCATATAAGAGGTCATTTCTTAACCTGTTATTTGGCGTTATTACTACTTAGAGTATTACAGTTAAAACTTAAAAACAGATATACTGTCCCCCAAATAATTGAAGGTATCAGAAAAGCTAATGTTATAGAAATAGCTCAAGATATATTTAAGTTAACGCCAGCTTCTAAATCGTTTTATGAACTTACTCAAATGCTTAATCTTACTCTAAATAAAGACTTCATGAAAAGAGAATCAATTAGAAAACAACTTTAATACGAGTGTGCTACAAATCAAAAAGAGAATGTTTGGCTATATTAAGCCACCATTTCTCTTTTTTGCTTTATGAAGTGTAAAACTGAGGTTATACCAAGATCGATGATTTGGACAGTTCTTGGGAATGTTCATTTATATCTTAAAGTCTATGATTTGGCGTTTTATTATTATAACTTGGCTATAGACGCATGTGAAGAGGGAAAAAGAATAGAAGCCTTGGCGATGTTATATAATAACGTCGGTGAGATTTATCGGGAATTGGGAGATTTTGAAAAAGCTTTAAGATCTTATGAGTCTTGTAAAAACATCTGTATTGAGAATAACTTTGAAAGAGTTCTTATGTATGCAACAGCAAATATCGGTGTTACTTATTATGAGATCAATGATTTTGACAAAGCATTAAAGAATTTGTTGGAGAGTTATAATAAATCAAAAATAACTAATAACTTTATAATTGAATACTTTGCTTCAAGGTATTTGGGTTTAACCTATGAAAAACTAAACGATTTAGCAAAAACAGAACAGTTCTTTAAAGAAAGTCTTGCTGTTTGTGATAAGTCAAATGAAGCTGTTTCAAAAGCTGAGATTTTAAAAGATTTTGGTAGTTTTTATTTAAAATCAGGTAGAACAGAAGAGGCTTTATTAAATCTTAACCAAGCATATGAGATTGCAAAAGAGTTGCAAGCTTACCAACTTATTATCGAAATAGTTGATTTATTTCAAGTGGTATATGAAGAAGTTGGAGATTACAATAAGGCATATGAGTATAATAAAATGAGATTCGAGGTTAGGGAAAAGAGAGAGTTACAAGAAAAGGAACAACGCTTGAGAAGTATAAATATTCAAATAAGCGTAAGAAATGTAATAAAAGAAAATGAAAGCATCCGTATTCTTAATAAAAAACTAAAAGATAAGACTAAATCTTTAGCAAAGGCAACAAAAGAGTTGAAAAGAATAAATAAAGAATTACAAGCGTTGAATGGCATTGATGGGTTAACTGAAATTGCCAATCGGAAGAAGTTGGATAACTATTGTAATGAGGTGATAAAGCTAAACAGCAAACGAAATGGAAAAGTTACCATGATGGCAATAGATATTGATGGTTTCAAAGAATATAATGATTACTATGGTCATTTGATTGGGGATGAAGCGCTGAAAGAATTAGCTAGAATCTTGAAGGATTCTATTATAAATATTGAGGGGTTAGCAGCTAGATATGGCGGAGATGAATTTGTTTTAGTTCTTCCAAAATCGGATTTAACTACTGCTCAAAAAATTGCGCAAAAGATTCAATTAGATTTATCAGATCGACGTATAGTCCATGAAAAATCTCCAATTTCGAAGTACTTGACAGTAAGCATAGGGATAGCAGAGATAGAAGCGATTTTGGATATTGAGTTTAAAACTATCATGAATTTAGCGGATAAAGCTCTATATAAAGCGAAGCAGACAGGTAAAAATAAAATCGTTTTTGACACCTTGTAAAAGGTGTTTTTTGTCATTTTTTTGTCAAATTTCAATAGTATAATATAATCTGAATAAATATCATATATGAAAAAATAAATTTTATGATATAATTCATATAGACATTTAACAGGAGGAATGATGCTTGTGATAAAACTTGTAAATGTATCTAAATATTATAATTCCAATGATGTGATAGCTTTAGGATTAAGAAAGGTCAGTTTAGAACTGGGCTTAAATGAATTCGTGGCTATTGTTGGTGAATCTGGTTCAGGTAAAACTACATTATTGAATGTAATCAGCGGTATGGATACTTATGAAGATGGAGAGATGTATATAAACGGTGAAGAAACATCGTATTTTTCTTTAAACGATATGGAAAACTATCGCAAAAAGTATATTGCGTTTGTTTTTCAAGATTACAATCTAATCGATTCTTATACAGTCTTACAAAATGTGGAAGCTCCTTTGATTTTATCCGGATATCCAAAGAACAAAGTCAAAAAAAGAGCTTTGGAAATTATAAAAAAAGTTGGTTTAGAAAAGCATATAAAGCATAAAGCCACAAAGCTGTCAGGCGGTCAAAAACAAAGGGTTGTTATTGCAAGAGCTTTGGCAAAGGATTGTCCGATAATTGCTGCAGATGAACCGACAGGAAATCTAGATTCAGCTTCAGCTAAACAAATTATTGAACTATTAGCTGAAATTGCAAAAGAGCGATTGGTAGTAATGGTTACTCATGATTTTTCTCAGGTTGAAAACTATGCAACCAGAAAGATTAGGATTTATGATGGAGAAGTAGTAGAAGACAAGGAATTGGTAAAAACCAATAAATTAAGCTTACCTAAATTAGATGACAAAGAATATAAAATGCCTTTTTCTTCTTCTTTAAAATTGAGTTTAAGAAATCTTTTTTCTGTGCCTAAAAAGACTTTTTTAATGTTTTTAGTCTTTACTTTCTTTTCTATTTTTATCGGCTTGGTTTATGGAGGATATGTTTTATCAAGTATTGAAACATCTTATTCTTATAATCAACACTTCAATTATACAAATCCTGACCGTTTGGTTGTTAAGAAGGCTAATAATCAACCCTTCTTAGATACTGATTTAGAACAACTATTGGGAGTATCAAAAGTAAAAGATGTAATAGATAGTGATTATGTTTTAGATGTATCACGAACGATGAGAACACTGGGAATAGACTCGGATTATTTCTCTGTTTCTTTTTTGCCGATATCTTTATTAGGTGATAGGGCTATGTTATATGGAATTATGCCATCATTAGACTATGAAGTAGTACTGGCAGCTGAGGCTTACATTTTGGAAGATGAAGATAAGTTAATCGGCCAAAACATTACTGAAGCATATGGGTGGTATGATAGTAATATGACATTGAAGATATCAGGAATTATTTCTAACGAGATTATTCCAGGTAATGAGAATTATTACCGTAATTTTGCATTTGTTGGTGATAAACTTTGGGATGAATTAGCAAAAAATACTTACTTAAGAAACTACGCTGAAGTATTTCTTTTGATAGCTGGTGAAAGAGTTCAATTACTTAATAATAACTTAACCATTGATGAGAGCTTAGAAGCAAATCAGATTAGAGCAAATATAATGTATTATAACTACTCTGATTGCCAAACAGATACTTGTGTTTCAAATACTAAGTTATCAATCTCAGATTATTATGTCAAACAAACAATCGACGTCGAATTCACTTTGACAAGTTCATTAGGGCAAGATCAGAATATTCATATAAGTCAAGAACTATATGATGAGATATTTTATGATGAGATTTATCAAGTAAGTGTTATAACTACCGATGATATTAATGTCGATGGTGTAGTAAGGAATATATCAAGAATTAGAGAAGGACTTTCGTTCAAATATAAGGTGGTATACCCATATGATTCAGCTTATTCAAATGAGTTTGAAGGGATACTATTATTGATAGCAAATATTGGAATGATTTTCTTAATATTTATTACTTTAACTGGTTCTACTTTAATTACATATGTAATATTTAAGATGATAATTAATACTAAAATGCATGATTATACGATATTTAGAACCATTGGAGCAAATCAAAAAGTTATCAAAAGATTCATTTATTTTGAGAATCTTTACATTGTTATGATGTCTTTTATTGTCTTTGTCATAGCTTCGATTGCAATTCCGAATAATCTACCAGAATATAGTGTTTTTAGAGCTTTTAAAGTGTTTGATTTTGGTAAGTATTTAGTCTATTTGTCACTATTGATTATGATGTCTTTATTTATTTCTAGAAGATATTGTAATAGGATTTTTAGTGGAAGCGTATCAAAGACTTTAAAGACAGATTTGAGGTAAGATTATGATTAGTTTAAAAAAGTTAAATAAGTTTTATAACAAAGGCAAAAGTAATGAAATTCATGTTATTAATAATACTTCATTGGATTTTCCTGAAACAGGGTTGGTAGCTTTAACAGGGCCTTCTGGTTGTGGGAAGACAACTTTATTAAATGTAATCGGTGGATTGGATAGTTTTCAAAAGGGTCAAATAGTTTTTGGGGACCAAGTTATCAATAAGTATAAACCACTTCAGTGGGATATCTTGCGAAACAAAAAAGTTGGATATATCTTTCAAAACTATAATTTGGTTTTGTCAAAAACAGTTTATGAAAATGTAGAGTTAGCATTAAATATGGCAGGACTCTATGACAAGGTGCAAATTGAAGAAAGAATAAACTATATCTTGACTAGTGTAGGAATGTATAACTACCGTAAACGTAATGTTAAAGCATTGTCCGGCGGGCAACAACAACGCGTAGCAATAGCTAGAGCTCTTGCAAAGGATCCAGCAGTAATTCTAGCAGATGAACCGACAGGAAACTTAGATGCAAACAATACGTTTGAAATCATGGGAATAATCAAAAAGATATCTGAAACTAGATTGGTTATTTTGGTTACTCATGAAAGAGGTTTAGTTGATTTTTATGCGGATAGAATAATAGAGCTATCAGATGGTAAAGTCATTCATGATTACCAAAATGCTGGTGGAAAATCTTTTGATCATGTTGATGAGCGTGATATTTACTTGAAAGACTTGAATTATGATGAAAGTTTAACAGATAGCAATGTAGATTACTACTATGATTATGAAAAAGATGAAACATTGAATGTGAAGTTGATTGAATATCGAGGTAACCTCTATGTTAAAGTTAAGTCAAAGAGAAAAATAAAATATCTTGATGAAGACTCAGAAGTAAGATTAATTGATGATCATTACAAAAGCAGAGAAGTGAGTGATTTAAAGAACTATGATTTCGATTTAACTAAGTTTAAAGAGATTGAGGTAGACAGTGTTAGAAAATCGTTTATTAAGTTCTCAACAACACTTAAGAATGGATTTTCTAGAGTGTTTTCGAAGAAAAAATTCGTCGGTAAACTTTTGTTGTTTGGTTACTTTATTATCTCTGCGCTTGTTGTTTTTCAGTTGGCATCTTTTGGTAATTTGACAAAGATTGAGGAAAAGGATTTTCTTAATACACCTAGGACATTATTGACGCTTGGAAGCAAAGTATATCCAGATACCAATTCATTGCGCAGCTATCTAACAGATATTGAAGGAATTGAGATTTCTCCTTATTTTGGTGCGGTTAGAACCTTGGTTAACTATCGTGATTATTATCAGGGTAATGCTAACGCCTATGTATCTGCATATCCAGTAAAAAAATCATTTTTTGAAGATGTAGAAATTCTACATGGAAGAATGTTGAATAATAATCTGGAAGTTGTGATCGATATTTGGCTAGCGGAAACGATTATAGAAGATAAAGCTTTGCTAGATTTAAATGTCACATCTGTTGAGGAGTTAGTAGGTTTAAAATATAGTTTTGATCAATATTATGGAGCAGTGTCTTTTGATATTGTGGGGATAGCTAATACTCAGTCGCCAATTGTTATAGTTGAAGATGAAGCAATTTTTAGTTTTATGAACAGATGGATTATTGATGCAATGGCACAAGGTTCAGCTAATAATCGTTATGTGGTTGTTGAAGGTGCCGATTTAACTAATGATAACCAAATCTTGGTTTACTCAGACAGTTTCTATAGTTTAGGTGAGACAATCGATATTTACGGGGTTGGTGCTAAAACAGTCGCAGGTAAATACCAATATACTAATGATGAATACGCGTTGAAGGACCCCTCAATGATAATAACTAATACTGCTTATTCAGAAGCTTGGTTAAACTCAGTTACATATAACTATCAAGACTATAGTTATAATGGAATTTTCTTTTATGCAGAGGATGAAGAGCAAGCAATTGAAGACTTTGCTGAAAAAGATTTGACTCTTTTTAATTCTTATGAATCAGAGAAAGAAAGTTTTAGAGAGGCTCAAATGCAAAGGAATGCTACTAGAATTACTTCAATCCTGATAATTGTGGTTGGTATAGTGGTTTATATCTTCTTTATGATGCGTTCAAGTATGTTGAGCAGAATTAAGGAGATAGGGGTTTATCGAGCTATTGGAGCGACAAAAATCGATATCTATAAGATTTTCTTCTCTGAGATTATAGGGATAACTACAGTAGGTTCGTTAACTAGTTATTTGTTATCATCTTATATAGTAAATCAGATTCAGAGACAATCTTCAGCTTTCTTTAATATTTTCTACTTCCCAATCTATCTTTTTATTGGAGGTATAATTGGAATTTACCTGTTAAATATTATCTTTGGAATGATTCCTGTTTTATCGCTATTAAGAAAAACTCCAGCAGAGATTACTGCTAAATATGATATCTAGTTAATTGATTTTAAATAGGTTATTTTCGATAAAAAAATCTTGACTAAAAAAAGGTTTTATTGTATAATAACTCAGCGTGTCAAATGGATTTATGAGTGGGAGGAAGAATTCCTATAACCACATCACGAAAATAAGGAGGTGTCTTTCGTGGCTAAAGAAATCAAAACAGTTGTTAAACTGCAAGTTCCTGGTGGAAAAGCAACACCAGCTCCACCAATTGGACCGATTTTGGGACAAGCAGGAGTTAACATTCAACAATTTTGTGTGCAATTCAATGATAGAACAAGAGAACAAGTAGGAAGCATTATTCCTGTTGTGCTAACGGTTTACGATGATCGTTCATTTACATTTATAACAAAAACACCACCTGCAAGTGATTTGTTAAAAAAAGCATGCAAAATTCAAAAAGGTGCAGGAAATTCAAAAACTGATACTGTCGCAACAATAACTAGGGAACAATTAAGAGAAATCGCGACAATCAAAATGCCAGACCTTAATGCAAATGATGTTGAAGCAGCTTCAAGAATCATTGAAGGTACGGCAAGAAACATGGGAATTGTCGTAAAAGACTAAGTTTATTAGTTGTCTGATATAAACAACTATATAATTGGGAGGACATTCCGCTAAAACCAAATATAGGAGGAAAGAACATGGCTAAAAAAGGAAAGAAATATTCTGAGGCTCTTGCTAAGGTTGATCGTACTAAAAAATATCCAATTCAAGAAGCTATTGATTTAGTTAAATCGGTTTCCTTTGAAAAATTCGATGCATCAATGGAGTTAGCTTTTAATCTAAACCTTAATCCTCGTAAAGCTGAACAAAATCTAAGAGGAGCATTAGTGTTACCTCATGGTACTGGAAAAACAAAAAGAGTTCTTGTTTTTGCTAGAGGCGAAAAGGCACAAGAAGCAAAAGATGCTGGTGCTGATTATGTTGGCGATGATGATTTAGTCGAAAAAATCAAAGAAGGTTGGTTTGAGTTTGATGTAGTAATTGCTACACCAGATATGATGGCTACTTTGGGTAAAATTGGTCGTTTGTTAGGACCAAAAGGTTTAATGCCTAATCCAAAAACCGGTACTGTTACTATGGATATTGCAAAAACAGTAGAAGAGTCAAAAGGTGGTAAGATTACTTACCGTGTAGACAAATTTGGAAATATTTTGGTTGTTTTTGGAAAGGTTTCATTTGAAACTTCAAAACTTGTTGAAAATTACAACACAGTATTAGAAGCGATTAGAAAAGCTAGACCATCAACAGTTAAAGGTGTTTTCATGAAAAACGTCAGTGTTTCATCAACAATGGGACCTGGTGTAAAAGTTGAAGTTGTAAAAAAATAAATAACTTTATCGAAGACAGTAGGTGCATATGCTTAATATCCTACCGAGACTAAAGAATAATAAATAAAGATATTTATTCCTCTTTTTCTCGCAAAAAGAGGTTTTCTATTTTAAAGACATAAGGAGGTCTTGAGATGTCGAATCAAAAAATTGTTAACTTGAAGAAAGAAGAAGTTAAAATTATTGCTGAAAAGATGTCTAATGCCAAATCAATAGTTATAGCTGAATATCAAGGCTTAACTGTGGAAAAGACTCAAGAGTTACGTCGTCAATTGCGTGATGCTGGATGTGAAATAATTGTCATAAAAAACAATATTTCAAGAAGAGCCGCAGAGCAAGCTGGTTATCAAGATTTAACTCAAGATTTTATCGGTCCAAATGGAGTCGTATTTGCGTATGAAGATTCAGTCTCAGCAGCAAAAGTTTTGTATACTTTTGCAAAGAAAAATCGTAAGATCAAAATCAAATCTGGTGTAGTTGATGGAGATTATTACAATGAAGGTCAAATCAAAGAGATTTCACAATTACCTTCAAAAGAAATATTGCTTACAATGCTAGCTTCACAATTATTATCACCACTTAGAGATTTAGCAATCGGATTAGATTTGCTGACAAAAAAAGAAGAAACTGTAGAAATTAATTAGGAGGAAAATTAAAATGGCAAAAATTAACGCTAAAGAGTTTATCGAATCACTAAAAGAAATGAATATTCTTGAAATTAAAGAACTTATCGACGCTATGAAAGAAGAATTTGGAATTGATCCTTCAGCTGTATCATCAGCTCCAGCAGCAGCAGCTCAAGAAGAAGTTGTTGATGAAGGTCCAAAGGAATTTGACATTATGTTAACAGATTCAGGCGCATCTAAAGTTAAAGTTATTAAGGTTGTTAGAGAATTGACAGGCCTTGGTTTAATCGAAGCTAAGAAATTAGTTGACTCAACACCAGTAGCTATCAAAGAAAAAGTTAAAGAAACAGAAGCGAAAGAAATTGCTGATAAATTGATAGAAGCTGGAGCAAAAGTAGAATTAAAGTAGTAATAATGTAAAGACATTCAAACCTGAGAAACCCTCAGGTTTTTAGTCTTTTGGGGTGGGAAAAATGTCGCATTATTTTTCTGAAAATAGCAATAATATTAAGTCAAATGAAGTTATTGTTCATGTTAAAATAAGGGATAAAGAGTTCAAGTTCTATACAGATCATGGTGTGTTTTCAAGGAAGGGACTGGATTTTGGATCCCGTTTATTGATTGAATCGGTTTTAGATGAGTCAAGCAATCAGGTTTTGGACTTAGGATGTGGATATGGCCCTATAGGAATTATATACAAAGCTTTTATACCAAAAGCGGATGTCTTTATGTTAGATATCAATAATCGAGCAGTTGATTTATCTAAGAAAAACTCTATAGAGAACAAAGTAAAAGTCAATATAGAACAAAATGACTCATTAGAGAATATTAATATGATCTTTGACCTGATTTTGACTAATCCACCGATAAGAGCTGGAAAGAGTGTAGTTTATAAGTTCTTTAAGGAATCTTATAATCATTTATGTCCAGGAGGAAAACTTGTTTTTGTTATGAATAAAAAGCATGGCGCTCAATCGGCTAAGAATGAATGCGAAAAGATATTTGCTTCTGTCGAAGTGGTGAATAAGAAAAGTGGATATTATATTATTAGGTGTAGAAAATAATTGACTGACTTGTGTATTTGTGATAAAATATTAAAATGCGATAGAATGCGCATTTTTGCGTTTGTCTTTGTGCTAACCAAAATATAAAGCAAAGCCAAAATCTAGTTTATGAGGTGATTGTGTGAATTACAAAACCGTCAAATACGGTAAAGCAAGAGAAAGAAGAAATTACTCCCGTGTTAAAGCAAATGTAGAATTACCAAACCTAATAGAGGTTCAAACAGAATCGTTTGAGTGGTTTATTAAAACAGGACTTAAGGAACTTTTTGAAGACATTTCTCCCATTACTAACTTCAACGGTAATGTCGAATTGTATTTTGGTGATTTTGATCTTGAAAAGCCAAAGTATTCTGTTACTGAGTGCAAGGAAAAAGATTCAACTTATTCAAGACCTTTGAAAGTTAGTGTCAGATTAAAGAATAAAGATTTAGTCGACGCTAAAACAGGGGAAGTAATAAGTGATGATAATATAATTGAAAATAAAATATTTATGGGAGATATCCCGATGATGACTCCAACAGGAACCTTTGTTATCAATGGTTCAGAAAGAGTTATTGTTTCTCAAATAGTTCGTTCTGCTGGTGTTTTCTTCTCAGAAGAAATAGATAAGAAGACTTTACATAGAAAATACCTTGGACAAGTTATTCCAACTAGAGGTGCTTGGTTAGAGTTTGAAATGGGCTCTAAGGACATCCTCTATGCAAAAATAGATAGATCAAAGAAAATACTTTTATCAACAATGATAAAAGCTTTAGGTTTTTCAACAAGAAAGCAGATTATTGATATTTTCGGAGAACATGAATACCTTGAGAATTCTTTTGAACGTGATCTTACGCAAAATGCTGAAGAAGCAATGAAAGAAGTATATGCAAAGATAAGGCAAGGAGAAACTGCAACTATCGAAGGTGCAAGACAATTCTTTGTTTCAAGACTTTTTGATGAAAAACGTTACGATTTAGCTGATGTGGGTCGCTTTAAAGTCAATCAAAAATTAGATGTAGTAAATAGAATTAAAGCTTTGCTAGATAGTGATGTAGTTGTCAAGTTAAGCAAGGACTTGGTAGATATCGAGACTGGCGAGGTTGTTATTTCAAAAAATACGAGAATGAATTACGAGAGTTTGGATGTCATCAGTAACAACAAGAAATCAATAACTCAAAAAGTTGTTTTTGATAAAGAATTGGAAAAAGAACTTAAGCAAATCATTGAAAGAGAAAATCGTAAAGAATTACCTGCGGAGAATGCTGATGAAGAGTTTGTCCAAAATGTTGTCAGAGATACATATATTGAAGTTTTGAATGTAGAAGTTAAAGACGAAACAGGTGAAATTAAGAAATTAAGACTGATTGGTAATAATTCACAAGAAGTAGCTCTTCATATCACTACTTCTGATATTTTAGCAAGTATTTCATATTATCTAAACCTTTTCAGCCGTGTTGGTAATCTTGATGATATTGACCATTTGGGGAATAGACGACTTCGCTTGATAGGTGAACTTCTTAAGAATCAATTCCGAATTGGTTTAGCCAAAATGGAAAAGAATGTCAAAGATAGAATGTCTACAAAAGATCCAAGAACTATTACACCACAAAACCTTATTAATATCAGACCACTCACTTCTTCAATCAAGGAGTTTTTTGGAAGTTCACAGTTGTCGCAATTTATGCAACAGACTAACCCCCTAGATGAGTTAACTCATAAAAGAAGAATTTCAGCCCTTGGACCAGGTGGATTAACTAGAGATAGAGCAGGATTTGAAGTGCGTGACGTTCATCAATCTCATTACGGAAGAATCTGCCCGATTGAAACACCTGAGGGTCAAAACATTGGGCTGATTAACTCGTTAGCATGCTATGTAAAAGTTAATAAGTATGGCTTTATTGAAACTCCTTATTTAAAAATAGATAAGCAGAAATCAAGAGTATCTAATGAACTTCATTATCTTTCTGCAGATCAGGAAAGAGACTATATTATCGCTCAAGCAAATGTGGTTTTAAACAATGATATGACTATTAGGGAAGATCGAGTAGTTGCAAGACAAAATGGTGAAACTAGAATATTTGATAAGAGAAAATGTGATTATATGGATGTTTCCCCGAAACAGATTGTTTCGGTTTCAACAGCTTCAATTCCGTTTTTAGAGCACGATGATGCTAACCGAGCTTTGATGGGAGCGAATATGCAAAGACAAGCAATACCTTTGTTAAGTCCTGAGGCACCATTGGTTGGGACTGGTATTGAACACAAGGTTGCTCATGATTCTGGAACCAGCGTGATTGCTAAAGCAAACGGAAAAGTTGAGTATGTTGATGGAAAAGTTATCAAAGTTAGAAATCAAGAGGGTAATCTTGATGTTTATGGATTGCAGAAATTTGTTAGATCAAACCAAGGTACTTGCATCAATCAAACCCCTATTGTTAAGGTTAATGAAGAGGTAGAAGCTGGAGATATTATAGCTGATGGTCCCTCAATGGATCAAGGAGAGTTAGCTATCGGTAGAAATGTTATCGTGGCTTTTATGACTTGGAATGGCTATAATTATGAAGATGCTGTTATCATGAATGAGAGATTGGTTAGAGAAGATATTTATACTTCGATTCATATTGAAAAGTACGAGATAGAAGCTCGTGATACGAAGTTAGGAAAAGAAGAAATAACCCGTGAAATTCCGAATGTTGGAGAAGACGGGAGAAGATACCTTGATGAGATGGGAATCATAATACCTGGTACAGAAGTTAAAGAGGGAGATATATTAGTTGGAAAAGTAACTCCTAAAGGACAAACTGATCCATCTCCTGAGGAGAAATTGCTTCTTGCAATCTTTGGTGAAAAATCAAGAGAAGTTAGAGACAGCTCTTTAAGAGTACCGCATGGTGGAGGTGGAATAGTTCGTTCTGTCCAAGTTTTCACTAGAGGAGAAGATGAATTGAGTCCTGGTGTCAATATGGTTGTCAGGGTTTATATTGTGCAAAAAAGAAAGATATCTGAAGGGGACAAAATGGCTGGTCGCCATGGTAATAAAGGGGTTATCTCAAAAATTTTACCACAAGAAGATATGCCATACATGGAAGATGGTACCCCAGTTGATATTATGTTAAATCCACTTGGTGTGCCTTCGCGTATGAATATTGGTCAGGTTTTAGAAATTCACTTAGGAATGGCTGCTAAACAATTAGGCATACATGTTGCAACTCCAGTATTCGATGGTGTTGAAGAAGATGATTTATCTGCTATCATGAAAGAAGCAAGAATGCCTAATGACGGAAAGTATCCTTTATATGATGGAAGAACTGGAAAGAAATTTGATAATAATGTTAGCGTTGGCGTTATGTATATGATTAAGTTGGACCATATGGTTGATGATAAATTACATGCTAGAAGTGTTGGGCCTTATACCTTGGTTACTCAACAACCGATGGGTGGAAAAGCACAAAATGGAGGACAACGTTTTGGAGAGATGGAAGTTTGGGCTCTAGAAGCATATGGGGCAGCTTATACTCTACAAGAGATGCTGACGGTTAAATCAGATGATATAATCGGTAGAAATAAAGTGTTTAAGGCAATAACAGATGGAAAACCAATCCCTCAACCATCACTCCCCGAATCATTTAGAGTTCTTACTAGAGAACTTAGGTCATTAGGTATTTATGTTGAATTGATTAACAGAGATACAGGAGTCAATGAAGTTGATAAGAGTTTGGTTGATAATGATAAAGAAGATTATGTTAACAAATTTGGGTTTCAATCTTAAGGAGGAATTATAATGAGTCAAAAATTTTCACATTTGAAGATTAGATTAGCTTCTCCTGAGGAGATTAGAAGTTGGTCTTTTGGTGAAGTTACCAAGCACGAAACCATTAATTACCGTACATTGAAGCCTGAAAAGGATGGTTTATTCTGCGAGAGAATATTTGGTCCTCAAAAAGATTATCAATGTGCTTGTTCAAACAAGTCAAAGAAAAGTTCACATCCTGGGAAAAAATGTCCGGTTTGTGGTGTTGAAATAACAGAGGCTAAAGTTAGAAGAGAAAGAATGGGGCATATAGAATTAAAAGCTCCTGTTGTCCATACTTGGTATTTGCGCAATTCTCCTTCTAGATTAGCTATTTTGCTTGATATCAAGGCAAGAGATTTAGAAGAAGTAGTTTATCTAGCTTCATATATAGTTGTTGAGCCTGGAGATACTAATTTAGAATTTAAGCAGATATTATCTGAGAGAGAATATACAGATAAATACTTTGAATATGGATCGAGGTTTCAAGCATTAACAGGTGCTGAGGCTATTAAGTACCTACTTAAAAAAATCAATCTAAATGAAGAAACTTTACGTCTAAGAGTTGAGTTAAAGACTGCATCAAAACAAAGACGTGAAAAAATTGTTAAGAGGTTGAATGTTGTTGAAGCTTTCAACAACAGTGATAATAAACCAGAGTGGATGGTTTTGGAAGTTTTACCAGTAATTCCACCAGATCTTAGACCTATGGTTCAACTAGATGGCGGTAGATTTGCAACAACAGATTTGAATGATCTATATCGCAGAATCTTGAATCGTAATAAAAGATTAGAGCGTCAATATGCACAAAATGCTCCTCACTTAATAACAAAAAACGAAAAGAGAATGTTACAAGAAGCAGTTGATGCTTTGATAGATAACTCAAAAAGAGGCAGAAAAATGGTGGTTGAGCGCAATCGTGCTTTGAAATCACTATCTGATATGCTAAGAGGAAAGCAAGGAAGATTTAGACAGAATTTATTGGGTAAACGAGTTGATTATTCCGGTAGGTCAGTTATTGTTGTTGGGCCTGATTTAGAAATGTATCAATGTGGGTTGCCAAAAGAAATGGCTGTAACATTATTTAAGCCTTTTGTGATTAAAGAAATGATTGATAGAGGAATCAGTTCTAATCTTAAAAATGCAAAGACTTTAATTGAAAAACTAGATAAAAAAGTATGGAATGTATTAGAAGATGTAATTCGTGAGCATCCAGTTCTTTTGAATCGCGCTCCAACATTGCATCGCTTGGGAATTCAAGCTTTTGAACCAAAGTTAGTCGAAGGAAAAGCTATTCGACTACACCCACTTGTAACTACAGCGTTTAATGCAGATTTTGATGGTGATCAGATGGCTGTTCATGTGCCTCTATCTGAAGAAGCACAAGCAGAAGCAAGGGTGTTGATGTTGGCTTCTAATAATATTTTAGCGCCAAAAGATGGAAAACCGATAGTTACCCCTTCTCAAGATATGGTTTTAGGTAATTATTACTTAACTTTGGAAAAAGCTGGTGAGTTGGGAGAAGGTAGTTATTTTAGTAATTTTGATGAAGTAATGCTTGCTTATGAAAATGATTATATAACTTTGCATTCAAGAATTGCTATGAAAATTGACTCTCACTTAATGGTGAAATCACCGTTTTATGATGATCATCTAAGCAATGATGAAGAGATAAGTTTCTTCCAACCTAATAATATCCTTTCTTTTATGGATCGTGTTCCTGAAAGTTTAAGAGGTTTTTATATGGTTACAACTCCAGGTAAACTGATTTTTAATAAGATTTTACCTAAGAGTTTTCCTTACATCAATGAACCGACTGAAACCAACTTAAATATTGAAACTCCTGCGAGATACTTTATTAAGCCAGGACAAGATATCCCAAAAATAATCAAAGAGATGCAGGTAGTTCAACCTTTCAAGAAAAAATTCTTGAGTTTGATTATAGCAAAGATATTTGAAATTTATAAGATAAATGAAACATCAAAGATGTTAGATAAGATGAAGAATATCGGTTTTGAGTATTCTACTTTAGCAGGTATTACTGTATCTGCATCAGATGTAGAGGTTTATTCTGGGAAACAAGATGTATTAGCTAAACATGACAAAATGGTTGATGAAATTAGCAGTCTATATCAGATGGGTCTTTTAACTGATGAAGAGAGAAAGACTTTAGTAATTGATGAATGGAAGAAAGCTAAAGATGAGATTCAAGATGGTCTTATCAATGAACTTAAGCAAGATAACCATATTTTCATGATGAGTGATTCAGGAGCGAGAGGTAATGCTTCTAACTTTACTCAGCTAGCGGGTATGCGTGGTTTGATGGCTAACCCTAGTGGAGGCACTATCGAATTGCCAATTAAAGCATCATTTAGAGAAGGTTTGACAATGTCAGAGTTCTTTATTTCCACCCATGGAGCTAGAAAGGGTTCGACAGATACTGCTTTAAAAACTGCAGAATCAGGATATTTAACTAGAAGATTAGTTGATGTTAGTCAAGATGTTGTTATCTCAATTGAAGATTGTGAAACTGATCGCGGAATATGGGTAGAAGAGATATTGAATCGAGATGGCAATGTTATTGAATCAGTAGAAGAAAGAATTGCTGGAAGATATGCATCTGCGAATGTCATAAATCCTGAAACTAAAGAAGTGTTATTAAGAAGAAATGAATATATTGATGCTAAACTTGCAAAAAGAGTTGTTGAATCTAACATTAAATCAGTTCCAATTAGAACGGCATTAACATGTAGTGCTGAAGTAGGAATTTGTCGTAAATGTTATGGGCAAAATCTAGCAACAGGTGAAAAAGCTGAGGTTGGAGAATCTGTTGGAATAATTGCGGCACAATCAATTGGAGAACCAGGAACACAGTTGACAATGAGAACATTCCATACCGGCGGAGTAGCTGGGGATGATATTACTCAAGGTCTTCCTAGGGTTCAAGAATTGTTTGAAGCTAGAAAATCAAAGTCAAAATCACTTATTTCTGAAATAACTGGAACAGTATCAAGGATTGAACCGGTTGAAGAAAGATATATTATCTATATCAAGAATGATATCGAAGAAAAGCATTATGAAACAAATTCAAATGTTCAGCCAAAAGTAGAAGAAGGCGATTTTGTTGAAGCCGGCACTCAATTGACTGAAGGAACAATAAATCCTAAAGAACTCTTAAGAGTTACAAATATGGAGGCTGTTCAGAAGTATATTTTGTCTGAAGTACAGAGGGTTTACCGCTCACAGGCAGTTGATATTTCGGATAAACATATCGAAATAATTGTTAGACAAATGTCTAGAAGGCTAACGGTTATTCTTGAAGGTGATACCGAGTTACTACCGGGAAGCCAAGTTTCAGTAAACCAATTCATAGAAGCAAACCAAAAAGCTTTCAATAATGGGCTAAAACCAGCAATTGCTAGACCTATTTTATTAGGGATTACTAAAGCGAGTTTGAAGTCAGATTCTTTCTTATCAGCAGCATCTTTCCAAGAAACTACAAGAGTATTAACTGATGCAGCGATTAGAGGGAAGAAGGATCCTTTATTAGGGCTCAAGGAAAATGTTATTATTGGTGGTCTTATTCCGGCAGGAACAGGTATACTTCGCGATACAGAATTCCACTATGAAAAACCTGAAGAAGAGGAAGATTTATTCGAAGACTTTGAAGAATAAACTCTACAATCCAGACCGCAAAAGGAATTTTTTTGCGGTCTGTTTTAATTACACAGAAAGGAACTTCAATGAAAAGAAACTTTTTTACTTTAGCATTTAATAATTTTGATAATGTGAGAAGAAATAAGAATAGAAACAATTTTGCTTTGTTTTTTGGCAATGTTTTCAGTTTGTTTTTGTTTATAGAACAAATGGCTCATTTTTTGTTTTATGATAAAAATTTAGTTGAAGATAAATTTGTGTTTTTGTTTTTATCGATAGCTTTTCTAACTTTCTATATTTGCTTTGTAATTGCATTTAGAAGCAATAAACCTAAATTAGATAGATATGTTGGTGCTATATTCCCCTATTTTGTTATATTTGCTGGAGTTATCGGCGTGCTTAATTCATTAAGAATTGATTCGATAATTAATCCTTTTGTAATTAAGATTTTTGTTGCAGCTTTTCTTAGGGTATACTCTAACAAAGAAAGAATAGTAGTAGCAATTTATAGTTTTTTGTTATTTAATCTTGCAGTTATTCTTCTAGTTGGATTTAATGATATAGCGATTAGATATTTGTTTTTGAGCTTTGAATCAATTATTTTTGCCTTTCTATTATCTTATATAATATATGTGATTTATCAAAAACAAGAAAAATCCCTCACTAGATTAGATGAAGAAAACAAAAAGTATGAGTTGACAATGAAGGAGTTACAGATAACACAATATATAGTAGAGTCAATGTTTGCCTTAACTAAAGAGGTGTTAGAAAACGAGAGTCTAGAAGTAATAATGCAACAAGTACTAGAAAAATCAGTAAAGTTAGTTCCAAAAGCAATCTCGGGATCTATCCTGATTAAATCAGGAGAGAAAATGAGATATATTGCTGCTTATGGGTACGATTTAGAGGAGTTACAAAACGTTACTTTGAGTTTTGAAGAGACTTTCCAAGCTGATTTCAATGATGTTTTTGCACCATTTATTATTAATGATCTAGAAGGATATAATGTTGAGCATTGGGGAGAAGAGAAGTTTAGAGAGTTTCAAAGCAAACATAGAGTCGCTAGATCTTGTTTAACATGTTCTTTTAAGCACAATGATGAGTTTTTTGGCTCAATAAACCTTGATAGTTTTGAAGAAGAAGATATTTTTGGAGAAAATGAAAAATACTTTATCAAAAAGATTGCTGAAGAGATTGAAATAATCATTTCAATTCATAAGTTATATGAGGATGCTTTAAAGCCAGCTAAATATGATGAGTTAACGAAGATTTATAATCGTACATATCTTCTCACAACACTTGAGCAATTGATTGTAGAAAAAAAACCATTTTCCCTGTGTCTAATCGATATCAATTATCTTAAGATTATTAACGATACTTATGGGCATCATATTGGAGATGATTACATTAATTTTTTTGTTAATGAAGTTGTGAATCTTGAAATGAAAAATCTGATTTTTGGTAGATTTGGTGGAGATGAGTTTTTATTAATATTTGAAAACATCAGCAAAGAAAAACTTAAGAATAATATTTCTAATATAAAAGAAAACTTTATGAATCATTTATTTATGAACGAAGATTTAAAAATCGAGCTGAAGTTTGGATTAGGCTCAGCGAGTTATCCTATTGATGGAGATGATGTAAAAGTATTGATTAGAACCGCAGATGAAAGAATGTATAAAGACAAGTCAATATCTAAGGCAAATAACAGTAGTCTTTAAGTGCAAAAAAACGCTATTTTTTGGCTAAAAAAAGCGATTGGGTGTTATTTAAAAATTCGTTTACTAAAACAAGAAAAAAAAATAAAAAAACAGGTATAAAACAGTTGACATCAACTAGTGCTTGTGATAGAATAATTAAGCGTGCGAAAAGCACGTAGTAACTTACAGGTCTTTGAAAACTAAACATATACAAAGAAGAAACAAACAACAAACCAAAAAAAGAGAAACAAAAAATATGAGCTAATAAGAATAATTC